>VOFH01001185.1_pt1 | contig 76000 bp, 98 predicted proteins | sample 5384091 | NCBI WGS metagenome assembly VOFH01 (sample SAMN12384727, study PRJNA508395) | human gut metagenome | isolation source: healthy gut G | host: Homo sapiens
GTGTTTGCCATATTCATAAAACCGATGAGTCCTACAACCGCTATAAACAGATAACAGCCGAGCTTCATCATGCGGGCTGCGACTTCTGCATTTTGTAACTGCGCATGATAGGTATCCATTTTTATATGTGAAGATTTAGAAATCAAAGTATTCAGACTTTGTTCTACAGATGCCTCATCTTTTTTATCACAGTCCACCCACAGATAGCCATAGGCTGTTCCTCTCGGATTCATGGAACGGTATACACCTTCCGGAATGACAAGATAAGTGCCCGCACTTACAAAGGATCCCGCAATCTTTCCCTGATAGGTATAGGTTCCACTTCCATTCTCAAAGTCAAATGCAATGGATTCACCCGGAGCATATCCATCTTGTTCCATCCACATCGACCAACCAATGAAAATTCCACCATTCTTTACCGCCTGATCATAGTCCATAGAGCCAATATCCCCGTCCTGGCGCATAAAAATCAAAATCATTTTTACTCACAATAGCAGCCGGAAATCTTGTTCCGTTCAGATTTACAGAGACAATCTCTCTCGTCATGACATCTGTCACTCCTGGAATGCTTTTGATTTCTTCAATCAGCGAATCATTCAATGGATTATCCGTCAGAATCGTATCTAGATTATTCTCCGGATATCTTTCATCGTACTCAGCAGAATAGTCAAGCTGCAGTTCGAATTGTCCATGATTAACGGAAAGACGTGCTTCATGCTCCGTGTCAATATTTCCTACATAATTAGAGATAATCACAAACAATGTGCAAGAAATCCCCATTGTGAGGATGGTACCAATGGTTCTTTTGGATTACCCGTTATATTTGCCATTGCCATAGAAAACACGGTGACATTTTTTCTGCCATTTCGTTTTCCTTTTTTGTGTGTTTCTGCATTTTCTAAATACCGTGTTGCTTCGATAGGTGAAATCCTTGAAACAATTTTCATTGGTTTGCGCAGTGCCAAAGCAACGGTAAGAAATGATACGAAAATACAGAGAAGCATAACAGGCAGGGAAAACAATGGCACCTGCTGATTTTGGACTCCCATAGAGCCAGTTTGGGTTGATACAAAATTTCCCTGTTCTACCAGCCAGTTAAAACCGCATTTTGCAATCAGAAAGCCAAAAAGCAATCCAACTGGTATTGAAAAAATTGTCAAAAAAATGCCCTCTCTGAAGATCAGTTGTTTCATCTGCTTTTTTGTCGCTCCCAGAGCCTTAATTTTTCCATACTCCTGTATCTTGTTGGCAATACCGACCTGAAAAATATTATAAATGACCACAACAGAGAAAAGTACAATTGCAAGAATCAGAATTCCACATACCGCAATCATTTCATAACTCGGCTGCAAGACCCATTGCAAATAGAGATCATTGACTATAACGTTATTTTTTTCTTCGATTCCACAAGATGCTGCAATCTGCTTTATAACCGGTTCAATATTATTCATAGATACATTTGCAGAATCGTTTAACGTAAAATAGATATTATACTGTCTGTCATTCTCTGCGACGTGCTCATCATAAAACTCCTGTGACCCGAAAGCAACATAAGATGCCTCGATGGTATACTCATCCCGGTCATATAGGATTCCGCTGACAACAAACTCTTCCGGCTTATATTCTGACCGCATCCCTGCACGGTAATCCAGTGTAACCGTATCTCCGACCTTTACATCATCATACCCCATTGCACTAAAAAATGCTCTTCCTGCGGCAATTTCCTGCATTTTTTCCGGATACTTTCCTTCCTTCAATTCATATTCTTTATTATAAGGAAGCATTTTTCTTGCAGTCTCATCCATGCAGACAAACCCGCCATTTTCATTGCCTTTAATGATGCCTTCTGTACACATAATTCCTATTGCATCTATTTCTGCACGACGGCTTACTTCCTTTAACTGCGATGCATCTGCTGCGACAAACAGACCATAATTGCTTCCATATGAGCCTGCCGCCTGACTTTTCTGCAAACGTATCATTCCATTTCCCACAGTACTGATAATCACAAGCAGCATCGTGGTCAGACATATGGACATCATAATCAGTATACTTCTTGTCCTGTTCTTTTTGTCATTGCTATATGCAATCCTGCTTATTGTCTTCATCTAAAATCCACCACCTGTCCATCCTCAATTACCAGAATACGGTCAGCGACCTGTGCAATTTCGTCATCATGGGTAATCATTACAATTGTCTGTCCATATTTTTTTGCTGTCATCTTAAGCAGGGCGATCACCTCATCACTGGTCTTGGAATCAAGATTTCCTGTCGGCTCATCTGCAAATATAATTTCCGGACGATTCACCAGTGCTCTTGCAATGCTGCTACTCTCTGCTGCTGTCCTCCGGATAACTGATTTGGCAGATTAGAAATCCGGTTTTCAATCCCCAGAGTTGCAATAATATCATTTACATACGCTTCATCCACTTTTCTTCCATCCATCCCCAGTGGCAGTACAATATTTTCCCAGACATTAACAGATGAAACCAGATTAAATGCCTGAAAAACAAATCCGATTTTTCTTCTGCGGAAAACAGCAAGGGCATCTTCCTTCATCCGGTATAAATCTTTCCCCGCCAAAGTAACACTGCCTTTTGTCGGGATGTCAAGTCCTCCAAGCATATGAAGTAATGTACTTTTACCGGAACCTGACTTTCCAACAATTGCGACAAATTCTCCCTGCTCAATCTGAATGTCCACCTGATTGACCGCTTTGACCTGATTCTCACCCGCGCCATAAAATTTACAAAGCTGCCTGGTTTCTAATATCACACTCATGTGTTGCCTCCTTTTCAATTCTGTAAAGCGTACCTTTTCAGCACTTTCTTTCTTTGCCTGTTTATATATTTGGTCATTTTTCAACCTACATCCAAATTGTATCAGGGCAATCTTTCATTTCACTTTCAAAAAACGAGCAGAAATCTTACAAAATTGTAAGATTTCTGCTCACTTAAAATTTAACCAACATATGGTAATTGAATCACAAACGTGCTTCCTTTTTTCTTTTTGCCGGAGGTTACCGTAATCGTACCTCCGTGTTTTTCGATAATTTCTCTCGATAGAAAAAGTCCGATTCCTGTACCACTCTTTTCCATGACCTCCTTGGAACTTCCTCTGTAAAATCGTTGAAAAATTTTGTGATACTCATTCTGCGGAATACCAATTCCCTGATCCTCAATTTCCATTCTTACAAGATCGTTTCTTTTTTGTAACCGGATAAATATTTTTGAACCACACGGACTATACTTGACCGCATTATCCAGAACGTTGATCACAGCTTCACCAAGCCACCTTTTATCTTGCATAATCGTGCATGTTTCCAGCTTTTCATAGTCAAAAACGAATTCCATTTCTTTCTCATCCGCTTTAGGATAAGTGCGGTTCACAGCAGATATGACAGTATCCATAAGCGGAAGTTTTTTCTTATTAATCTGAATCAGTCCAGTTTCCATCTTGGATATTTCAAGAAGCGACTGCAATAATGTCTCCAGTCCATCCAGAGCACTCCGACAACGAATACGAAACTCCTCCTGTTCTGTGGCACTTAAGTCATTCTGCATCAGCACACTAAAACATGTATCCAAAGCTGCAACCGGTGTCTTTAACTGGTGAGAAATATCAGAAACCATTTCTTTCGTGTTCTCCTTTTCTGCCCTTGCTTCTTCCTTTATCAACTGAATATGATGTCCGATTGCTTCAAGCTGGTCATTCAATTTTTCCAGTTCAGCATGATCTTCCGTTTTCTGTAAATCATCAAATTTATTTTCACGGAATCTGATCAGAATTTCTTCCAACTGTTCTAAAATTTTCTGATGACACGCCTTCTTTTTTTCTTCCAATAAAGTAAAAAGCTCAAAAAAAGCACGCATATCAAAGTGCTTACAACACCGGTCACCATAACCTGATGCCGGAATTGTGAATAAAATGCATTCCCTTTATTCCCCAGTATCCGTATTGCTCCAATAATCGCCTTCCCTGTTCGTTCGTTTCAATATCCTTATCCTTAAGCAATTCCGAAACAGCATCCAGCCCTGAAAATTCTTCCTTTGCAGCAATATTTGTCATAAGATTCATTTTATATTTATAATCTTCATAAAACACATATGTGGTAAAGCAATTTAATATTGCAAACAATAATATGACAGGTAATACCAAGGAGAGCACTACTGTAATCTTCTTGCGATATCTCTTTGTCACTGCCTTACCTCCTGATTCCATATATACCCAAGACCTCTGATATTCTTTATATAGACCGGTGCAGCCGGATTGTCTTCGATTTTCTCACGGAGTCTTCTGATATTGACAGCGATTGTATTTTCATCCACAAAATCCCCTTCAAGATCAAACACATTTTCCAATATTTGTGTTTTTGAAAGAATCTGTTTCGGATTCTGAAGAAAAAAAGTCAGCATTTTCAACTCCGTTTTTGTCAGACTGATTTCACGACTCTTTATCAGGACTTTCATTTCTCCTGCGATAAATACGATATCTCCCGAAACCATCTTTCCGGCTTCCGTTTTCTCCTGTCTGCGGCGGAAATGTGCTTCTATTTTCAAAAGAAGTACCGAAAGACTAAACGGCTTTGTAATATAATCATCTGCCCCTGCTTCATATCCCATGACCTGATCCATCTCCTGATCTAGTGCTGTAAGGCAGATAATGTATGTATTATAATTGCATCTCATCCACCTTACAAATTCCAGTCCATTCCCATCCGGAAGATTCACATCACAAATGGTAACATCCACATTATTATCACTTGCAATTCTTTTCGCTTTTTTCACTGATTCTGCTGAAAAAACCTCATATCCGGATTTTTTCAGTGAGAATGTAATTCCACGATTTAAATTTTCATCATCTTCAACCACCTGCATTATCTATTCCGTTAAGCCCCGCGTTATTCTTCGCATCTTCAATCGCCTGTGGAACTATCTCTACACCGTATACCATTCCTGCATTTTTGCCAAAAATAACGAGATTGTTCCTATTCCACAATACAGATCCCACACTGCCTCACTGCCTGTAAGATTAGCAAATTCCAATGCTTTGTTATAAAGCACTTCTGTCTGTTTAGGATTAACCTGAAAGAATGAAAGCGGTGATATCTGGAACTTTATATCTCCAATGTAATCTTCTATATAAGGTCTTCCATAAAGAGTTACACATTCCCTGCCAAGTATTACATTAGTATCCTCTTTATTAATATTGACAACCAGCGAAGCTATATTTAACTTTCTTCCACTGTTATTACTTGTATTATTATCACTACCTGATGAAATATTATCACTTGCTGAACTGCCACTATTAAGCCGCTCAATCACTCTTACAAGTCCATCTGCCGCCTCTTTTCTTAACATTTTCTTAGTAACAAGACAGACCATAATCTCATCAGTATGAAATCCTGTTCTTATAAGTATATGTCTTAAAGTTCCCTTATGGATATTCTCGTTATAGGCTCTTACCCTGTAATCTTTCATCCACTGCTTGACGGCTGTTAATATTACAGAGTTGTTCTCATCACCTAAAAGGCAGTCATCACAAGGAATTATTGAATGTGTATGACCTGCGTAAAATCCCATAATAATATTACCGTCTTTATCCTCACCTACAGGATACTGTGCTTTGTTGCGGTATCTGAATGGCGTGTCCATACCAAGAATGTCACACATTTCATAATCTACGCCTTCTGTAAGTCCACCTATTCTCTGTAAATTATCACTGACAAGCTTCTGTTTGTACTTAAGCTGTGCAGCGTAACTCATAGCCTGTAACTGACAGCCGCCACACTGCCTTGCTATATTACATTCCGGTGTAACCCTGTCCTTTGACGGTGTTATGATATTCATAAGTCTGGCATATCCGTAATTCTTCTTTGCCTTCATAATCTTAACTTCTACTACATCACCTATGACTGTATCTTTTACAAATAATGTATAGCCGTCTATCTTGCCTATTCCTTCTCCTGTTACTCCTATATCCTCTATTGTAACCTGTACAATATCATTCTTACTATATGCCATAACTGTTCCTCACATTAACAACTTGTTCTTCTTATGTTGGATTCAAGCCATCTGTTAAATCCAAGCCAGTCATTAGTGTCTTTGGCTTCAAGACATTCCCTTAAAGTTTCAAGCTTTGCATCCATATTATCTGCCATAGAAAGTGCTATTGCTTCTGCTATTGCCGGCTTCTTAGGTGAACCATATTCTAACTCACCGTGATGTGATAATATACAATGGCCAACCTCATTAGCTAATATCTCTGGAAAATCTGGTATATGTCTGATTTTTTCAATAACCATTTCGTAGCCAATCACTATATGTCCTATAAAATTCCCCTCATCTGTGTAGTCATTTCTTGAAATTCACTTAATTCCCTTTACCTTGCCTACATCGTGAAGCATTGCACAGCTTATAAGCAGATCCCTGTTAAGAAAATCGTAATTCTCACTCATCTTTGCACATAATCTTGTAACACTTAGGCTGTGTTCAAGCAGTCCACCCATAAATCCGTGATGTACTGTCTTGGCTGCTGACGTATTCTTGAACTTTTTAATAAATGCGTCATCTTCAACGAAAAATGCTTCCAAAAAGCTGCTTTATGTATGGATTATCTACACTTCTTACGAATCCTAATAATTCCTCATACATCTGCTCTATATCATATCTTGAAGATGGAATATAATCTGTTGGTGTGTACTCATCCTCTGCTGCCACACGAATTCTTTCTATTTTAAACTGTAATGCACCATTATAACTTGTAACCTGTCCATTAACAAATACATAATCATTAACTTCAAAATCGCATATTCCACCTGAATTAACGTCCCATATCTTTGAATCTATCTGTCCTGTCTTATCTATAAGTATAACATTCTCGTATTCTTTTCCAGCCTTAGTAAGTGCTGATGACTTGGATTTACACAGATATACCTCTGAAATTCTGTCTCCGTCTTTAAATGTTTCTATATAACGCATACTCTTCCTCCATTCAATCAGATTTCTCTCTGATTTCAATTAATCTTATTATATTCTTATCTCAACTATTTAATTCTACTCTGTACTGTCAAGTAGCTGCTTTATCTGTATTCCACATTGACATCATAAGATACTTCAAAATACCCTGATTTACCAAGCCTTTTACAAGGACATTAACGCTCTGTCCTGACTGGCATCTGTACAGCTTCTCATTCAGCTTCTGCATAGTAAGACATTCCTCGCCATTTACCTCTACAATTACATCTCCTGTCTGAAGTCCTGCCTGATATGCCGGCGACTCCTGCTCAACTGCAAGTATATATATTCCTGTTGTAAGACTGTATTTATCTGCCAATTCATTGTCTACATTCTCTGCTTTAATACCAAAATACATAATCTCCTGACGGTTTATCATATTCTCAATAGTACCTTTAAGATCTGATATTCCCATAAACTTAAGCTTGACATCTTTATTACTGTGTACAGATATTCCTACAACATTGCCGTCCGAATTAAATAAAAATGCGTAATCTTCATCTTTGGCTGTAAGATTAGTTTCAAATATGTCTACATTATTATCTATAAGGCTGTACGAGCTGATATTGGTTATAGTTCCATAATCTACTGCCCCATCCGTTCCATATATATTGCCTGCGGCAATTACAAGCTCACCCTTGTTAAGTATATATGAATTACTAAGAACTGATACCTCTATGCTTGTCCTGTCGTCCTCACTCATCTGTTCAGCATCAACACTTATTATACTTATACCTGTATTACTGTCTGAGCACACATATACCGCCTTATATTCATTATCATTAACCTTAACACTTATATCCGCAGTATTATCAGTATATTTCTTTGATGTAAGTATAATATATCTTGAAGTCACATAGGCAACAATAAGTCCTGCCGTAGATGTTACATTTTCCCTGTTCTCAATATAATTCTCATAATTAAGCCCTTCTGTGCTTTCCTGAATTATGACAACTGACTTCTGCACATCATCTACCTTCGTTCTTAACGACTGCATTAATGTATCATAATCCTTCTTAATCTGTGGCTGTCCTTCTTCATCCTCAACAACAACAGGCTCCGGATATTCATCTCTTGTGAATTCAATTCTATCCTGTTCTGCTTTCTTCTTATCAAACTTCGCCTTTACTGACGGCACAATAAGCTTGTCAGCCGCTATATACACCACTCCTGCTATTATTATCAATATAAGTATCTTAATTGTTCTTATAAGATTCTTATATTTAACCTTAGGACTTAATACAATCTTTTCCGTATATAAATCGTATTTCTGCTCAGTATCTTTATGTTCCATATTATCCCTCATTCTTATTCATTAACAGATGCTTACGCATCTGATATGTTAAATCACAAGTACATTTTTCTTCTGACTATCCGGTTATTACGCAATATAAATAAAGTATACACTATGTTTATGAACAAACTATGACATAGATGTTAAAAAGTCGGCTCTTTCTTAAATTTATCCTATGGTTTTAATCGGTTTTAGTATATAATAAGAGAGGATTGTCAGCTTTTATCACTAATAGCAGACATATAATAATTATTATTTGAAATGACAGGAGTATTACATTGAATAATAAATCATTATCAACACTTGAATATAATAAAATAATATCTCGTCTTGTATCTTTTGCCTGTTCTGATGGTGCAAAGCAGATACTTCATAAGCTTGAGCCTATGACTGACATAGACAAAATCAATACAGCACTTGATTATACTAATGATGCACTTACCCGTGTATACCAGAAGGGAAGTGTGGATTTCTCAAGGATAAAAGATATCAGGGGAAGCATTGCAAGACTTAAAGTCGGAAGCTCTCTTAATGCACTTGAGCTTCTTAACATATCTATGTTATTAGAATGTGCTGCCCACATAAAGGGATACTATGAACAGCGTGCTGACTCAATACAACCTTTAATAGACATGCTTGACCCTGTTACACTTCTTAATAACACAATTAAGAAATGTATTATATCAGAAGATGAAATCAGTGATGATGCAAGTGCGAACCTCCGCAGTATAAGACGTCAGAAAAATATAGCTGCTGACCGCATACACACTGAACTTAATAAAATATTAAATTCACCATCTACAAGAACTTATCTTCAGGATTATGTGATAACAACAAGACAGGGACGTTTCTGTCTGCCTGTTAAAGCTGAATACAAATCACTTATGCCTGGTATGGTTCATGACCAGTCATCGACCGGTTCTACTGTATTTATTGAGCCTGCCGCAGTTGTCAAGCTTAACAATGATATAAGAGAGCTTGAACTTAAGGAACAGGCTGAGATTGAAGTTATTCTTGCAGATTTAAGTGCTAAAGCCGCAGAATATACCGATTCACTGCTTTCAGACTATGAGATACTTACCAATCTTGACTGCATATTCGCCAAAGCACTTTTATCAAGGCATTTTAATTGCAGCCGCCCTGTTATGAATAACAAAGGTATAGTAAATATTAAAAAAGGACGACATCCTCTTATTGAGCCGCATACTGTCGTGCCTATAGACATTTATCTCGGTACAGATTTTAACCTTCTTATCATAACAGGACCTAATACCGGTGGTAAGACCGTATCCTTAAAGACTGTCGGACTTCTTACTCTTATGGCTCAGGCCGGACTTAATATTCCAGCACTGGAACATTCCGACATAGCTGTATTTGACAATATATTTGCTGATATCGGCGATGAACAGAGTATTGAACAGAGCCTTAGTACATTCAGCTCACATATGACTAATACTGTCGATATTCTTAAAAAAGCTGACAGCAACAGTCTCATTTTATTCGATGAGATTGGTGCTGGTACTGACCCTACAGAAGGTGCAGCCCTTGCAATTGCTATACTTGACAGCCTTCACAGACGTAATATTACAACAATGGCAACAACACATTACAGCGAGATTAAAATGTATGCACTCACAACCGATGGCGTGGAAAATGCCTGCTGTGAATTTGATGTACAGTCACTCCGCCCTACTTATAGGCTTCTTATCGGAGTTCCTGGAAAGAGTAATGCATTTGCCATTTCCAAAAAGCTTGGACTTTCTGACAATATAATTAATGATGCTTCACGCCGTCTTGACTCTGAAGATATCAAATTTGAAGACCTTGTAACTGATCTTGAACAAAGCCGTGTTACAATTGAACGTGAGCGTGAGGAATTAAATGAGTACAAAGCACAGATTGCCCAGTTAAAGTCTGAACTTACCAAAAAAACTGAACGTCTTGATGAACGTACTGACAATATTATAAGAAAAGCTAACGAAGAAGCTGCACGTATACTTAAAGATGCGAAAGAGTATGCTGATAAGACAATTAATGCTATGAACAAGCATGGTATGACTGTAAAAGAGCTTGAGAAACACCGCAGTGCTATCCGTGAGAAAATGAATAAGCGGCAGGAAAAGTTAAAGATTGAACCTGCCAACAACATAAGCGAGCATAAGGCTCCGATATATCTGAATTCAAGGTTGGTATGCACGTTAAGGTTCTTACAATGAACGTCATAGGTACTGTATCCCAGATTCATAAGAACAAAAACCAGGTTACTGTACTTGTAGGAAGCTTAAGCACTAAAATGGATATTAAAAATCTTGCCATACTTAAAGGCTATAAGGATCCTGCTGAAACAAGTTCTAAGCCTAAGGGTGCTGGTGGCTCAGGTAAAATCAAGATGTCAAAATCATCTTCTGTATCTTCTGAGATTAATCTTCTTGGATACACTGTTGATGAAGCTATTGCCGTTCTTGACAAATATCTTGATGATGCCTATATTGCCAGAATTCCGCAGGTACGAATTGTTCACGGCAAGGGAACAGGTGCTCTACGCTCTGGTATAACTTCTTATCTGCACGGGGTTCCTTATATTAAAGAATTCCGCCTTGGACAGATTGGCGAGGGTGCAGAAGGTGTTACAATTGTAACATTTAAAGATTAACTATAAATATTGTATATGGAGGCACATATGGTTGCTAAACAACGAATTTTAATCGTAGATGATGATGAGAATATAGCTGAACTCATCTCACTCTATCTTACAAAAGAATGTTTTGAAACTAAGATTGTATATGACGGCGAAAGTGCACTTGATAACCTTTCTACATTCAAGCCTAACCTCATTCTGTTAGACCTTATGCTTCCTGGTATTGACGGATATCAGGTATGCCGTGAAATCAGGAAGAATAATAATACGCCAATAATTATGCTTTCAGCCAAGGGCGAAACATTTGACAAGGTATTAGGTCTGGAGCTTGGTGCTGATGATTATATTATCAAGCCATTTGAAACAAAAGAACTTGTCGCACGTGTTAAAGCTGTATTAAGACGTTATCATCTTCCACAGACTACCGTTGCACCATCAGAAAATGCCAGATGTGTAACGTATCCTGACTTAATTGTCAATCTTGACAATTACTCAGTTACTTATGATAAAAAGGCTGTAGAAATGCCGCCTAAAGAACTTGAACTTTTATACTTCCTTGCATCTGCACCTAATCAGGTGTTCACACGAGAACAGCTTCTTTGACAATATCTGGGGCTATGATTACATCGGCGATACCCGTACTGTCGATGTGCACATCAAACGAATTCGTGAAAAGATTAAAGACCACGATAAATGGTCGATTGAAACCGTATGGGGAATTGGCTACAAATTTGTGACTAAATAAGCAGGAACGGACTCAATATGAAATATAATATGCTTACCAAACAGATAACTCTATATATAATAATTGCTGTTGTAGGATTTATAGCTGTAACAACAATATGTTTCAGGCACGATTATAATAAAGTATATGACTATTATTCTGAAGTGCTTTACCAGCAGGCTAACGAAATTGCCGGCACATTTGCAAAAGATACATTAACGCCAGAATATCTTTCAGACATAGAAGCTGACCTTAAAATAGTATCTGAACTCAACCACACAAGAATTATGTTCGTAAGCCCATTCGGTGATGTTATGTTAGATACTGGATTTTCTGGAACAGCAGATTTTAATGGTTATCTATATGAACTTAAGGATTTTGATTATGGCAGGCTTAAAGGTGCACACACACAGACAGGTGATTTCTATGGTGTATTTGACGAAACTGTTGTAAGTGCATATTTTCCTATTGCCAGCAATTTCACAATGAAAGGCTATGTTGTCATCAATATGCCTGAAACTGTCATAACTGACAGGGTATATGATACATTTAACACCAACTATCTTACACTGGTGATTGCTATGCTGCTTTCACTTTCTATGCTGGTGCTATATTTCATACATATTCACAAGCCTATCAATGAGCTTACCAAGGCTACTGAAGAATATGGAAAAGGTAATCTTTCCTACCGCATTAAGATACACCACAATGATGAAATCGGACGTCTTGCGGCTTCTCTAGATTATATGGCAAAAGAACTTAACGAAATGGACCGGTTCCAGCAGAAGTTCTTATCCAATATTTCGCACGACTTCCGTTCGCCTCTTACTTCAATAAAAGGCTACCTTGAAGCCATTGAGGACGGAACAGTACCACCGGAAATGATTAATAAATACATTAATATTGTATTATTTGAAACCGAACGACTTACCAAGCTTACAAGCAATATACTTACACTTAATGAACTTGACCCTAAGACTGTCCGCCTTGAGATTACAACATTTGATATTAACTCAGTAATAAAGCATACAATAGAAACTCTTGAGGGTTCGTGTAAAAAGAAAGGCATTAAGTTCAGCCTGACATTCTCTGGCACAGCACTTAATGTCAAAGCTGACAAAGGTAAAATACAACAGGTTATATACAACCTTGTAGATAACGCAATCAAATTCAGCCACGATAACTCCTTTATATATGTAACTGTCAAAGAAAAAGGTGATAAAGCCCAGATATCCATTAAAGATACTGGAAGCGGAATTGCCAAGAAAGATATTGATAAAATATGGGATAGATTTTATAAATCAGATGCCTCAAGAGGCCGTGACAAGAAAGGGTCTGGACTTGGACTATCCATAACTAAAGAAATAATTCAGGCACACGAAGAGCATATAGATGTAATCAGTACGCCGGATGTGGGGACGGAGTTTATATTTACGCTGCCACTTGCGAAGGGGTGATGTTAATAACGGACGATTGGCTGCAATCAACATAAGCATAAGAAGACGATGGGGAGCCGCCGGTCCTTAGTCGGCAGCCTTAGCTGGCGACTTAGTACCGCTGCGAGCGACACTCAATGCAAATGTGTCTTCGTTGCTTATGTTGATTGCAGCCAATCGTCCGTTGTTATCAATTACAGCCACCAATCAAGCATTAATATATAATTTTAGTCCTATTATCTGCTAACCGGTCTATAAAGCTTAAAGTTATTAATAAGCTTATCCAGCTCCCTGGCTCTCTGTTCAAGCTGTTCACTGATTGCTGAGCTTTCCTGTGAAGAAGCTGCTGTGTTCTGTGTAACACCTGATATCTGCTCGATACCCTGTTCAATCTGTGATAATATTTCTGCCTGATTTCTTGCTGACTCATTAGTTTCCTTAGCTACATCAGCAAACTTCTGCATTTCATTAATTGTTCCTTCAAATGCCTGTGCAACAGAGGCGGTTATCTCGTTACCCTTATTAATCTCTTCTATAGTCTTAACAATAAGTTCTCTTGTATTAACAGCTGACTTCTGGCTGTCTGTTGCAAGCTTTCCAATCTGCTCTGCAACCACTGCGAAACCACGTCCTGCATCACCAGCTCTGGCAGCTTCAATTGAAGCATTAAGTGCAAGAAGACTTGTCTGTGAAGCGATATCCTCGATAGTTGAAGTAATTGCTTCGATTTTATTAGATATTTCGATAATATTAGCCATTTCTTCTGTAAGGCTGTCCATCTTCTTACGTTCTTCTTCTGCATTTTCTGCTACCGCTAATACATTATCATATGCAGTCTGTGTCTGATCTGCACTCTTTTTTAGCTAATGCCGCTACTGTTTCAACTGTAGCTGTGAGTTCTTCAACAGCACTTGCCTGGTCTGTTGTTCCCTTTAGCAAGATCACCTGCTGCCTTTGAAAGATCCTCGGCACCAATATCAACCTGCTCTGATGTCTTGGCAATATTAGTTAATGTTATATTAAAATTCTTTAAAATGTATACAAATGATTCTTTGATGCTTACAAAATCTCAAGGAAATCTGTAATTTCATCTGAATCCTTAGTTAAATCACCACTTGCAATTTCTCTTAAAACTGTTGATATTTCATCCACATATGCGTGGAGATTTAACATTGTTCCCTTAAGTGTCTTTGCCATAGCTCCGAATTCATCTTCTGATTCGTATGTTATAAGATTAGCTGCTGACATATCTCCATGATACATCTGCTCTGCCGCTTCAACAATCTGCTTGGCTGGTGTTGTAAGAACTTCTGTTATAGTTCTTGTAAAGAATGTTGAAATAAATAATAACGCAACAACAAGTATAATACCTGCTATTGTAAGTCCATTACCAAGACGCACTGACTGAGTATAATACACTGCTCCGTTCTGGTATACTAATGTCTCTATATCATTTGCTAATGACTTGATTTCGTTAACTATAGGAAGATATGTATTATAATTAAGTGCATAAGCTTCATCAATCTTTCCGCTCTTTAAAAAGCTGCATAACCTGAGGTCTTACTTTCTCGCCCTCGTTAATCTTAGCCTGCATTTCTGAAAGCTTTGCTCTCGTAGCTTCTGTCTTGAAATGCTTATCCATATCATCAACTCCTGAAACGACAAGATTGACATCTTCTTCTACTGTCTTTTCAAAATTTGCATATCTATCTGCCATATTATCAGAACCTTCAGCTAAAAGTCTGTTAATGGCTCTCTGTAAATCAGTAAGACCATATTTAACATTAGCTATATCATTAACATTGTTCATTGGTCCCTGATATATTCCTTTACATTATTAGCAACCGCTAATATACCACTTATAAGAATTACACCTATAATACATGCTATAAGAGCTACAACTCCAAGAGTAGCCTTTAACTTACGATTAATCGTATAATGCTTTAATCTTTCTTTGTACTTATTTACCATTAATTTTCCTTTCCTATTTACTCAATTTTAAACTAACTTTTGTAGTATACATATATAGAAAATGATTTTCTATTATGGTAAACCATACTTTTTATTATATGATATACTGGTTTTTTGCTCCATAATCTGTTATTTTATAAGCCTGTCCGCAAGCATTAAATTACATATTATTCTATAACATATTATTTCTGTAACATCATAATTGCTGATGTTCTATTATTAACTCCAAGCTTTCTATATACGCTTGTAAGATTTTTTCTCAACTGTCACTAATGCGATGTGCATCTGCTCACTAATCTCTGAATTCTTATAACCAGCCTTAACATATTCCATAAGCTCTTTTTCTCTCTTGGTAAGCTTATATGGATCGTCGTCTTTAACTGCATTAAAGCTTTCTATTCCAGCCTTGTATTTAGCGATATATGGCTTTAATGACTCAAGGAATCCGTCTGTATACACATTTTCTATAACAGGTTCTAATTCAACACCATTCTCAATAAATGGCATTATCACGTTATCGTCATATGAAAGTTCAACTGCCCACTTAATATACCTTTCAGCTTCTGTTGTATTACCCATATTATACTGTGCTATTGCCCTGTATACGCAGCCTGTTATAAATGGATATATATGTGATGTATTCTCATATGGAACCATCATCTGCTGTCCTATCATATCAAGCATTGCCCAGTCTTTCTTATAACACATAAGCTTTCCATATGTCATACAGCCGCTTCGTATGTTCCTTTATCTGCTTACTACAGTTCTCAAGTCTGAAATTCTGTAACCAGTCTGACATTTTCTCCTGCTGTCCAAGGCACGCATATACATAGCCCTGCACAAGCTCAGCATCTATAATAAGAAGGGGATATGTTATATCCCTGGTCAACTCATTAAGCTTTTCAATGCCTTCATAGAATTCCTCTTTCTTACCATAATATATAAGACATTTTAATATCATATAGTAGCAGCTTATAATTATACACGTCTGGTTTCTTAAAATGTTCTGTAATAACACCTGCTTTGCTAGCCTGTAGGCTGTATCAATATCACCTGTAATCATTGCATATTCTGCATCAAAGAATTCATCCCATCCCACTCTGCTTCCTGTGTTATTCTCATATATGCTTTAGCATATTCTTTTTCCTGCTCTATTATCTCCTTGAGCCTGCCTGACTTATTGTAATACAATGTCGTCATACACGTTGTTCCATAAGTAAGAAGTGAATTGCCAAATATAACCGATGTTCTCTCACCAAAATATTCTCTGACTTTTATTAAGGACTGATTCATCTTTTCAAGATTATTAAATTGAAGAATTGATAATATAATCATCATCTCGCCCATAAGGAACTTATTATCTTTCCATATTGGATGAGATTATTAATATCATTAATTATCTCTTCATATAATGGCATTACATTATGCACATTTTCCTTAGTTGACATATAATAAAGATAATTAAGCATTACAGTCGGATATTTTTCCCACATAACTTCTTCTATATTCTCTCTTACGCTCTGGAATATTCCCGGTGCTCTCTCAATAAGACGTCTTCCATTCTTTCCTGCATATAAAGCTGCAATTCTGTCCCAGTTCTTTGCCTTAGTATAATAAGCTACTGCCTTTATATAAGACTTTCGCTTTTCAGATACTTCTGCCGCCCTGTTATAAAGCATAGAAATTTCTATGTCCGATTTATTCAATTCCATACCAGACACATTTCTTAATAATGTGTGCATAGCAAATGAATGTGTTGTCACATCATAATCAAGAAATCCAAATTGCTCTACACTTTCAAGCAGGTCATTCTCTGTAACATCAAGCTGTGTGACATACTCTGCACCTTCAATATCAAACCAGTCAAAAAGTGACATTTTCATAAAGAATTCCTGCATATCTGCTGACAACTTATCAAATATAGTTGTCTTTAACAGATGATTGACAGAAAGAAAACCACCCATTCTGCCAAGCTTCTTATATTCATATAAAGACAGATAAACAGCACTAATCCAGCCATCTGTATGCTCATATAACAAATCTGCTTCTTCAGCTGTAAGATTTATTTCATTCTCTTTAAATATTACTTTTTCTTCGTCTTTAGTAAGCTTTAAATCCTGCTGTGTGATAAGCACACTTTGTCCTTTTAGAAACATTGCTTCATATGGTATATTGTATGGGAGTATTCTTGATATAAGCACTATATGAATATTGTCTATATTATCTACAACTTCCATTATAAGGTTGTCTAATGTGACACTTGCACATTCCTGATAATCATCTACTATAAGATATACTGTATCATTGACATATTGCCTTAATATTTTAACTATATAAGACAATTCCTGCTTAGACTGTGGAAGCTGTGTATCCGACAGTTTTCCTTTTAACTCTTCACTATATTCACCCAACTTCTGGCATAATCTTTTCCACACCCAGTTGTCGTCTTTTTCTTTACTCTGCATAGGGAACCACATTTTATTATAATATGGCCTGTCATTAAAATAATGCCTTACAAGTGTGGACTTTCCATATCCCGATGGTGCTACCACCATTATAAGCTGTTTATCTATGAATTTATCCAGAGAGCTTTCTAACCTCTCTCTTATATATTCTTTCGCATAAAAATTAACGATATTGCTGTTGTTTCTCATACGTTTCGCAACTCCTGTATCCAATACACCTTACTCATCTGATAACTCTGTATATTACAAAGGATAAGGATACATAAAATGTACCCTCATCCCATTATAATTAATTACTTCCAATGAAGCTTATGCAATTCTCCTGACAAGCTCATATTCTCAAAGCCGTGCTGTCTTAATGCCTCGTAAGCCACTATTGCCACTGAATTAGAAAGATTAAGGGAACGGATATCTCCAATCATCGGTATCCTTATACAGGTATCCTCGTGGTCTACAAGTATATCCTCTGGTATTCCCGCACTTTCCTTTCCGAACATAATATAGCAGTCGTCTTCATACTTCACATCAGCGTATGTATGATGTGCCTTAGTAGTTGCCATATATATCTTAGCGCCCGGATTACGGTTAAGAAAATCTTCATAATCATTATATACTGTCACATCAAGCTTATCCCAGTAATCAAGTCCCGCTCTTTTAAGCATTTTCTCATTAAGGCTGAACCCAAGCGGCTCAATTAAATGTAATCGTGCGCCTGCCGCTACACAGGTTCTTCCTATATTGCCAGTATTAGCAGGCATCTCTGGCTCATGTAATACTATATTTAACATAATTATCTTTCCTTATAATTCTTTACTGTTCTGCTATTACAGCTATATTAAGTTCAGGTGCCACTTCGTCACCTGAATGGATAGGCACACATATATTCTGTGTATATGACTGTGTAATAGTCATATCTCCGTGACATACACTTGGTGGTGTAATATCTATAACATATCCCTTTGTTGAGAATATTGTTGCAGCATTACCCATAATCATATTACCAAGCTCACTTATTGCACTTATAGACATATCATCAAGTGCAGTTACCGGCATACCCATCATCATCTTAGATGCCACGTCCAATGCCTTATTAAACTCAAATGCCATAATAACCTGACCCTTTAACTCACCTGTTATACCTATCATAACTGCAACCGACTCATTCTCGAATTCTGTTGTCTTGACATAAGGCTTTCCTATCTTCATCTCTGTCTGACATATTTCCTGCATTATCTTAGTCGCTGACATTAAAAAATGGATTGATAAAATCTGCGTTCATTCCTGCCATAATTCTTCCTCCATTGTAGTTAATATGTACTTATAACTTTTCTATAAAGTTCTTTATTCTCTTAATTCCTTCTTTAAGGTTCTCAATTGAATAAGCGTACGATATTCTTACAAAGCCCTCACCGCTATTGCCAAATGCTGTTCCAGGAACAACTGCAAGCTTCTGGTCTTCTAGAAGTCTGCTAGCAAATTCATCTGATGTCATACCAAACTTCTTGATAGATGGAAATATATAGAATGCCCCAAATGGCTCAAAACAGTCTATTCCCATACTCTTAAGCTCATGAAGAAGAAACCTTCTTCTCTGGTCGTAGGCTGTAACCATCTTCTCTACCTCTGTATCACAATTCCTTAATGCCTCAACAGCGGCAAACTGGCTGTTAGTTGGTGCACACATAATCGCATATTGATGAAGCTTAATCATCTGCTTTATAATCTCAGCAGGTCCACAGGCATAACCTAATCTCCAGCCTGTCATAGCAAATGCCTTGGAGAAACCATTTATCATAATAGTTCTTTCTTTCATACCAGGAAGGCTTGCTATTGAGCAGTGCTTGTTATCTCCATATGTAAGCTCTGAATATATCTCATCTGATATAACATACAAATCCTTCTCTATAATAACAGGCACTAACTCCATAAGTTCTTCTCTTGTCATAATAGCACCTGTCGGATTGTTAGGAAATGGCATTATAAGAATCTTAGTCTTATCCGTAATATGCTCCAGCAATTCTTCTTTAGTAAGCTTAAACTGATTCTCCTCTTTAAGATTAATAAATACAGGAACAGCATCTGCCATAACTGCACAAGGAAGATATGATACATAACTTGGCTGTGGTATAAGCACCTCATCACCTGGGTCAACCATACATCTTAACGCTACATCTATAGCCTCGCTTCCACCCACAGTTACAAGCACCTGCTTCATTGGGTCATACTGTGTATCATATTTTCTTGCAACATATCTGCTTATTTCTTGTCTTAATTCCTTAAGTCCAGCATTAGAAGTATAAAATGTTCTTCCCTTCTCTAATGCGTATATGCCTTCTTCCCTTACATTCCAAGGTGTATCAAAATCAGGTTCACCAACGCCAAGTGATATTGCATCTGGAATTTCACTTACAACATCAAAGAACTTTCTTATACCTGAAGGCTCTATATCTACTATTTTCTTAGATAAAGCATCTCTCATGGTGTTACTAACATCCTTTCATCCTTGTCTTCTCCATCAATTACAGTTCCATAATCTTTGTATTTCTTTAATACAAAATGTGTTGATGTGCTGAGCACTGAATCCAGTGGTGCAAGCTTCGCCGCCACAAACTGTGCAACAGACTTCATAGTCTTTCCTTCAATTATAACTGTAAAATCAAAGCCACCAGACATAAGGTAAACTGATGTAACTTCATCGTATTTGTAAATTGTCTCGGCAATGCTGTCAAAACCAAGTCCTCTCTGAGGTGTAACCTTTACCTCAATAAGTGCTGTAACCTTCTCATCGCCTGTCTTATCCCGATTGATAAGGGTATTATAACCACAGATAATATGTTCCTTTTCCATATCCGCTATCTCATTCGCGACTTCTTCCTGCGCGACTCCAAGCATAACGGACATATCGTGAATGTCAATTCTACCATTATTCTCTAACAAGTTAAGGATTTTTCTCTCTCATATCATTATACCCTTTCAATTAAATTATTGTGCTGTCTTTATACAGCGGAATATCTCATCCTGATTAGGTAATGTAAGAAATCTTTCTTCATCTTTATTGTGAAGAATTCTCTGATTGCCCTTCACAATTCTTCCTATAACTGCGGCTGGGATATTATTGCTGTTAAGTATATTAATAATATCACAATCATTATCCGCTGTCATTAATAAACAACCTAAAGATTGCAGTTCATACGGATTAACATTGAATAATTCGCATATCTCTATAATCTCCTGTCTTACAGGTATGCTTCTTATGTCAACATCAAGTCCGACATTGCCATATTCACACATATCCCACAACGCACCAAATATTCCTCCCTCTGATACATCGTGCATATAACAATTAATTCCATTGTCCCTTAAAAGCTGTACCATTCCGCCTATATACATATCTGTATCTTCGCCAACAGCCTTACTTACCCAGTCTTTACTGTATCTTTCGTATACCGCCTGCTCATCAGTTTCAACTAACTGCTTTACTCCACTTATTCCTATGCAGCCAGCGGCAATTATATGCTGTCCTGCCTCAATAACATTTCTATTGTCTTCCCTTAAGCCCTGCACTGTAACAGTTACTACAGGCTCACTGACCGAAGCACTGAGTGTTGTATGCCCTCCGGCTATTGGCACTTCTGTAACCGCCGCCTGTCTTGTAAGTCCTGCGATTACTTCCCTTATACGGATTTCCCTTGCCTGCTCTGGCATAACTATGCAGTCACTTGCTGCTATGGGTGTACCGCCAGCGGCATATATATTATTAACAGCTTTAATCAGAGGCATATATCCACAGGCTGTCGCACTTAACAGTGTCTTATCCACGCCCTGCTCTCTAATATCCACCTCAGACACATCCTGTCCAATATCCATACGTGTAACCTTCTGGCCTCTTACAGTGTTAAGAGGCTTTAATACAGACCTTGAAAGAATTGTATCTGATACCTTGCCTAATTTCATACCATTCCTCGTTTCTATGCTTTTCACATATTACATTCAATTGCAAGCTTGAACTTGCATATATTACATTTTCAATCTATACTTAATCTTAAATAAATGCTGACACAGCCATAGGAAGTACCATAGCAAGTACAAGGATTACTATTATAACTGCAGCAAATATTCTTTTAGTTTTGCTCTTTTTTAAATTAATCATAATTACCTCCTTAAACATAGCAGCACATTAAACAATACATTTTAATAACATATTGGAAACGGAGAATACTATGCACTTTATATTGCCTTATTTTATAATAATATTAATAGTTATTCAACTTTATCTTAAAAAAAGTACACGTTCTGGCTCAGAACGCTCAAAAAAATATTGGGAAAGGGAACAGAAAGCCAATTCAACAAGAAAGCAGGATATAAGCACCCTTAACTATATTAAATGGGACGACTCACTTCCTGCTATAGATAACAGCCTGACATTAGCTGACATATTAAATAATTCACCAGAAGCCCTTAAGGCTTATAATAATATCCAGACACTTAAGACTGAGCCAATGCTTAACCTGTCAGAGTATTCCAACACTGACCTTAAGTTAAAATATGGTGTTGCTAATCTTGATACTTTAACACAATATGAAGACAACTACACTTCATTTATAAAGAGTCTTTCAGAGCTTGGACATATCCTTATTGAACATAAGGACATATCCGATGCCACAGCATTTCTTGAATATGCCGTAAAGATAGGCTCTGACATACGACTTACCTATACTGACCTTTACGCATTATATTCAGAAGCAGGAAATGCTTCCAAAATCAGACAGTTAAGACAATACGCCTCACTTATCAAGTCTGTTAATAAAGACCTGATAGTATCAGCTATTAACTAGGTATTTAATTAATTATATGAATACATTACCTATATAAACATTAATTCATAACTAACCATTATTTTCCATATTCTGAAAGTATCTTATCTATGTTTCGTGAAGCTATACTCTTGGTCATCTCATCAATCGGGATATCAAGCTTAACATTATGCTTTACAACAAGTGCTGTAAGATAATTTCTTTGTGCCTGTGTAATCGGACTATCCTTTTTCACACTGTATACAAGCTCAGATGGTATTTCAAATCCTGAATCATCCGGTTTTATTGTATACATTTTCCAGTATATTCCGCTTGCACTCAGCGCATCATCTAAAGCCCTGTGTGAGTTACCAGGGTCAATCTTCAAATACTCACACAGATAATCAAGCTTCTTATGCTCCAGTTCTGGAAGTATTCTTCTTGCCATTTTAAGTGTATCTATTCCTGCTGACGGAAATACAAGATTGTTATTAACCGCCGCCTTCTTTAAAAAGCTGTAATCAAATATAACATTATGTCCAAGTATAGGATAATCTCCTATAAATTGTATTACATCTTCAATCAGTTCATTAATTCTTGGCTTATCTGTAAGCTCCTCATTATGTATATGTGTAAGCTCTATTATTCTGTCGCTTATCTTAATGCCTGGATTGACAAGTGTTGAATATGTATCTGTCACGTTTCCATTACACACCCTTGCCATTCCTATCTCAATTATTCTATCTGCTGCCGGGTTAAGCCCTGTAGTTTCTATATCCAGTGCAACATAGCTGTCTATCATTGCCTTTGTTCCTTTCATTAGTATAGTACTTCTGGGTAAAAAAAAATAGAGCGGGTGATGGGAATCGAACCCACGTATCTAGCTTGGAAGGCTAGTGTTCTACCATTGAACTACACCCGCATATCATCATAATTAAATTATATTCAATTATAAAATGCCTAGAACCGGAATCGAACCAGTGACACGAGGATTTTCAGTCCTCTGCTCTACCGACTGAGCTATCTAGGCTTATTGTGACTTTACATCATAATATCCTGTAGTAAACAATCAAGTTATTCACTAAAAGACTTGATTAGTTTACCACATAAATATCTTATCCGTCAACAATTATTTTAACTGTTATTATTGTTCTCAGCCATATATTTCTCATATAAGTCCGGTCTGTACTTCTTAGTACGTTCTAACGACTTCTCGTGCCTCCACTTCTCTATATTGCCGTGGTGACCTGATAATAATACTTCTGGCACTTCCATACCTTTGTAATTGGCTGGTCTTGTGTACTGTGGATATTCTAATAAACCATCTGAGAAGCTCTCTGTCTGGGCTGACTCATCATTATTAAGTACTCCCGGAACTAATCTTGACACTGAGTCGATAACAACCATCGCCGGAAGCTCTCCACCTGTCAGGACATAATCTCCAATTGACACATAGTCTGTAACTATGCTTTCAAGTGCTCTCTCATCAATTCCCTCATAATGTCCACACAGAATTACAAGTTCTTCTTCTTTGGCAAATTCTTCTGCCATATGCTGGTTAAATGTATGCCCCTGTGGTGTCATATACACAACCCTTGGTCTGCCTGAACATCTGGCTGCTATGCTCTCATAAGCATCGCACACGGGTCCCGGCTGCATAACCATTCCTGCTCCTCCGCCATATGGGTAATCATCTACCTTCATATGCTTATTATTGAAAAATCCCTTATATCAACAGCTTCTATAGACAATACTCCTGAATCTATAGCCCTGCCTGTTATACTTGTATTCAACCCATCCAAAATCATCTGTGGAAATAGTGACATTACATAAAATTTCATTAGTTAGACGCTCCCGATATATTATTAAGGAAGAATGGGTAATAGTTATGATTAAGGTTATATCCACCTGTTGATACATCTGTATTAAGATATCCAGACTCATCCTTAAATGCATCTGCTATATCTATAAATGTCATTCCATACTCTGTCGCCCTGGCTGCAAGTGTACTGTTAGCTTCATCAATAGCTGCCTGTGTTATCTTTTACATTTGACTTTGCCTCAAAGCTCTGTGTTATAGGAAGAAGTGACACTACATATACCTTTACTGATGGAATTGCTTCCTTAAGCGATTCTACTATTGAACCTATTCTCTCAGCTACATTCTCTCCTGACCTTGTTCCATAGTTAAGGTCATTAAGTCCAACAAGGACATATACCTTAGATGGATTAGCCGCCGCAACACTTGACACTGAATTAAGTGCCTTATCTGTTGTAAGGTTATTATCTGAGAATATGCGTGATGTGTCAAGATAACCATATTCACCTATACCTGATACAATCATATCACCAAAGAATACTGCATCATCATAATTAGAACGTGATGTGTATTCCTGTATCTCTGCCTTAGTTGTAATCCTGGCAACTCCGCCTGATACCTGAGCTGCTGATGTTGTACTGCTTGTTGTGCTTTCTGTTACAGCTGATGTTGTACTCTCTGTATCAGCTGCACTTGTTGTTTCATTGTTAGACATCTCTATAGATGACTGTGTAATAATTATATCATTGTTATTATTATTGTTATTGGCAAGTGTTGTCGCCTTATCTTCCACCGGCTTTCCAATACTGCATAATTTAAGAACAATTGCAACAACTGCAATAACTACTACAGCCAAAATAACACCTATTACCGGCTTCTTATACTTGTTCCATAATCTCATCTTACGGTTAAGAACTATTTTATTCTTTTCCTCGTTATTATCTACTGCCATTATACATTACTCCTCATTCTTACTTCTGTGTATTATATTTTAACAGCATTATCTACCATCTAAGACGTCTTAACACTGTAGCTGAAGTCTTTCTTAAGCCTATATTAAGAATTCCGTCTTTAAGTCTGTAACCTTGTCTGTCTGTTGAATATCCGCCCTCAAATGTTACCATTATCTGCTCGACATCATCATCCATAGCAAGTCCAGTCTCCCAGGCAGGTATATTAACTCTTATCTCATCTTCCCCATTATTAACAACAACTATCACTGCATCATCTGATGTAAATCTTCCATATGCAATAACATTATGTGCTGAATAAAGCTGCTTATACGAGCCGGTTCTTAATACCTCATTCTCCTTGTGCATCTTTATTGCTGCCTTATGAAAGTCTATAAGCTCCTTATCTTCATGTCCCCATGGATAAGTTCTTCTGTTATCAGGGTCTGTGAAACCACACACTCCCGCTTCATCTCCATAATATACAGTTGGTGCACCCGGCCACGTCATCTGAATAATGACAGCCTCCATAAATACAAACTTATTCACATTCTGATTAGCCACTTCTGATCCAAGCTTATCAACCCTGCCAACAATATGGTTAGTTCTTGTAAGAAATCTTGAATGGTCGTGGTTAGAAAGCTCATTCATAGATATAGAATAACTTTGTCCACCCATTCTTGCCATATTATGGTGCATAGCGCCAAAAAATAATCAGGATTACCTAATGAATCAGGGCGCATTTCATCACTATGCTTCTCCATTCCTGTAAGAAACCACGTTACAGGCTCCATAAAGGCATCATAATTCATAATTGTATCCCATTCATCACCCTGAAGCCAGTCATATGAATCACCATAATTCTCTGCAAGTATTATTGCCTCCGGATTAGCTTCCTTAACAGCCTGTCTGAACTTTTTCCAGAATGTGTGATTATATTCCTTGCTGTACCCAAGGTCAGCTGCAACATCAAGCCTCCAGCCATCTACATTGTACGGTGGAGATACCCATTTCTTTCCAATATCTATAATATACTTTTCAAGTGTATCTGAGTCTTCATAATTCAGCTTAGGAAGTGTATCGTGTCCCCACCAGCCGTCATATGAACCATTATCCGGCCACTGATTACCATAGAATTTAAAGAAGCTGTGATATGGGCTTTCATACTTCTCATATGCACCGCAGGCATAATCGTCATCACTAGAACTGTAAATGTGTTCCCTGTCCATCCATTTGTTAAATGAACCACAATGGTTAAACACTCCATCTATTATGACTTTCATTCCTCTGCTGTGTATCTGTTCTACTGCCTTGGCAAAGAACTCATTACTCGCTTTAAGATTTTCCTTACTTGTAACCCTGTTAATATATCGTGTTGCATTAGTATTGTTCTGGTCACCTTCTTTTAAAAGTTCCCCATCATCTTTTACTATAACACCAAAATGTGGGTCTATATAATCATAGTCCTGTATATCGTACTTATGATTAGATGGCGAAACAAACAACGGATTAAAATAAATAACCTCGACACCAAGCTCGCTAAGATAATCAAGCTTATCAAGCACGCCCTGTAAATCGCCACCATAGAACTCTCTTACACCCATATTGGCTGGATATTTATCCCAATCCTTAACCTGACAGACGTGTTCGCCTATATAACTGTATTCATCATCAAGCACGTTATTAGATTTATCACCATCGCAAAATCTATCGGCAAATATCTGGTACATAACTGCGCCCTTTGCCCAGTCAGGTGTCTTAAATCCCGGCATAATCTGGAAATTATAATAAGTATTAAGTTCTTTAATAGCTCCTATCTGATTGTAATAGCATACAACCTTTCCAGTCTCTACCTTGAAATAATAATATAATTTGTCATTATTAACTTTAATCTCAGCCTCGTAATAATCAAATACTCCAACTGCCTTAATCTTTGTCATAGGGTATTCTACATTATTAACATATATATACGCCTTGTCTACATTATAACGACCTGTTCTTAATCGTATCTTAACTGTATCACCCGGCATAGGCTCTGCCGGACATCTGTAATCGTTTGTCGCATCAGAAAATAAAGCTCTTGTATTAATGGTTGGTCTTGCATTACACATATACAAAAGCTTTCTTTCCCATGATGTAAGGTTCTCAACTCCTGCGCTTATTATCATAGAAAATACTCCTTGACATTAATCATATATAATTTTATATCATTACGGGTATTTATTCAACTGTAAGATATATTTATTAAGATTTCTTTAATTTACGGCTTCTCTTAACTCGTAACGATGGCATAGGTAAGAGCGTTTCTGCTTCGTAATTTATTTACTTTATAAAATACGCTCTTACCTATGACGCGGTGCTCCTCGAATAGATAATTTAAAAAATTTCCATTCCTGCAAGCAGGATGGAAGATTTCTTTAAATTATCCATTCTCATCGTTACTCGTGCAAATAAAAAGGACAGTCTGGGGGACTGTCCTTTTTTGGAGAAGGTATTTCACTTATTATGGGGTGTAGCAAAAAATATATAATGTATTGGGGGTTTTTACGTTAATTATAATATCATACAAAGCCCCATAAGTGTTCACAAACTTTACAATAAATTGCAACTTTTTTTGTGAATTATTACCAAATGTTTTTTGTGTATAAATACATTTCCATTATTTAACTGCATTTTAACTGCAAAATCTCTGTTAATACCTAATTATAAACTCTCTCCATATGGCTTATCTTCAAACAAACTTTCAAATTCTTCTCTTGAAATCTTCTCTTTCTCAAGAAGAAGTTCTGAACTTCTATGAAGCACGTCCATATTCTCTGATATAAGCTTCTTAGCCTTGGTATAACACTCATCTACAATTCTCTTAACTTCTTCATCAATGAGTGCTGCTACATCTTCACCATATGGTCTTGTATGTGCAAGATCTCTTCCGATGAATACCTCATCACTGTCTGTATCATAATTAATAAGACCAAGCTTGTCAGAGAAACCATACTTAGTAACCATATCTCTTGCTGTCTGTGTTGCCTGCTTGATATCCTGTGAAGCACCTGTTGTTATATCATCAAATATGAGTTCTTCCGCTACTCGTCCACCAAGGCTTACAACGATATTCTGAAGCATTTTCCCCTTAGTGTTAAACATCTCATCTCTTTCAGGAAGCGGCATTGTGTAACCTGCCGCACCCATTCCTGTAGGAATGATTGATATTGTATGAACTGGCCCAACATCTGGTAAAAGGTGGAATAATATAGCGTGTCCTGATTCGTGGTAAGCTGTAATCTTCTTCTCTTTGTCAGATATAATCTTACTCTTCTTCTCAACGCCTATTCCTATCTTAATAAATGCTTCTTCAACATCTGCGTTAGTTATATATCTGTTCTTCTTTCTTGCCGCATTAATAGCAGCTTCATTTAATACATTTTCAAGATCGGCACCTGTAAAGCCGGCTGATGTTCTTGCAAGCTTATCAAGGTCAACATCATCACCAAGAGGCTTCTTAGCTGCGTGTACCTTTAATATTTCAAGTCGTCCAGCAACATCTGGTCTGCCGACAACTATCTTTCTGTCAAATCTTCCCGGTCTTAATATAGCTGGGTCAAGAATATCAATTCTGTTAGTAGCGGCATAACGATAATTCCTTCATTGACACCAAAACCATCCATCTCAACAAGCATCTGGTTAAGTGTATGTTCTCTCTCATCGTGCCGCCGCCCATACCTGTTCCTCTTCGTCTTGCAACAGCATCAATCTCATCAATGAATATAATACAAGGTGCGTTCTTCTTAGCTTCCTCAAACATATCTCTTACTCTTGAAGCACCTACACCAACAAACATCTCTACGAAATCCGAACCTGATATGCTAAAGAATGGTACGCTTGCCTCTCCAGCAACAGCTTTGGCAAGAAGTGTCTTACCTGTACCAGGTGCACCTGTAAGAATAACACCCTTAGGTATTCTTGCACCAAGAGAAGTATATCTTACTGGGTCTTTAAGGAAATCAACTATCTCCTCAAGTTCTTCTTTTTCTTCCTGAAGACCAGCTACATCCTTAAATGTAACTTTATTATCAGCACTGCTTATCATTCTGCCCTGCTCTTTCCAAAATTCATCATCTTGGCATTGCCACCGCCACCAGCCTGTCTTGTAAACATCATCATAATGAATACAATAACAAGAAGGCTTAAGCCAAATGGAAGTATAGTTGTAAGCATAACACTCTGTCTTGCAACATCTTTAAGTGTATATTCTATATTCTTATCAAGTAAAAGTTCTTCTACATCTTTAACATCTGATACATATACACTCTTAACTGACTGCTCACCGCTCACCTTAACAGTTACAACACCAGTTGGAACTTCTGCATTCTGTCTTATTGATACGCTCTCTATCTTACCCTTGCTGATATCGTTAACTAATTCGTTATAAGTATAATTGCTTGTACCTGTATTCATTCTTGCAACATACATAATAAACATCGCTGCTATAATCACAATAATCATATAGATTCCCATTCCTGAAAATCTTACATTTTTCTTATTATCCATATCAATCTCCATTCTTACATATATTCGTAATTAGGTAATAATCAATTCTCATCATCAAGATGAACAACTCCTATAAATGGAAGATTTCTATACATCTGGTCATAGTCAAGACCATATCCTACAACGAATTCATCCGGAATATTAAATCCGTTATACTTAACATCTATATCAACTTCTCTTCTGTCTGGCTTATCAAGAAGTGTACATATACATATGTCTGCTGGATTTCTTTCCTCTAACATAGGCATAAGTCTGAATAAAGTATTACCTGAATCGATAATATCTTCTACAACTATTACATGTTCGCCTTCTATAGACTCATCAAGTTCCTTCTTAATTACAATATTACCACTTGAAGTTGTTCCGCTTCCGTAGCTTGAAGTCTGCATAAAATCTATCTTTACTGGAACTGTTATTCTCTTGGCAAGTTCACAGCAGAAGAATATGCTTCCCTTAAGAATACATATAAGCTTAATTTCCTTACCCTCATAATCAGCGCTAATCTTAGCACCAATCTCTGCTATCTTCTCTTGAAGTTTGTCCTCTGAAATCATTACACTTATCTTGTGCTTATTTGACATAATTAATTCCTCTCTTTCAATATAAGCTGTATTTTAAATACGTTCTTTGTAGAGCCTGTGACCCTGCAATCTTCGCATCTGCGCACACCACACGCCCATAGCACGCGGTTATTATCACACACAAGCAGTATTTCATCTCTGTGTGAAGCAGGTATCTTGCGGTCTGTCAGTTCTTTCTTAAGCTTCTTGGTATTACCGCTTTCCGATACCACAATCCTATCCTCGACATTCTTAAATCTGATATCAAGTAACTTATTAAGTTTATCATAATCAAAATACTTCGTATAGCTGTTATTCAATTTATTTACGCAAATTTTACCATTTGAAGCATTCTCCACCAATTCTTCGTCATTATCATTATTGTCATAAACGGACATTTTGATACTTGCTGAATACATTTTATCATACTCCGGTATATATACTGTCTTATCTATATCAACAATTACTTCTCTATCTTTACTACATTTAGTGATATCTATGCGATGAACCTCTTCAAGTCCTGCATCTGCTGTTAGCTCTGTGTCCGCTCTATATCTGTTACTTGCTGTGTCAGAAAATGTATTCTCTGCTCTGTTCTTTCTTTCAAGCACAATATATTCATATTCACGCACTGCCTTTATTCCATATACCGAGTCTACCTTTCTTCCTGTCTGAAGATTAATAAGCTTGTATACATCATATACATTGACCGAATATATATCCTTAGCCCTTCCTGCAAGCTTAACAAGCGCCTTATATATAACTCTTTTTCCAAGCACCTCATCTGCCTGCCCAAGCTGTTCAACTGATAATCTTATCCCTGCACCATCCTGTATTGCACAGCTTTTGTACAGCTTGTCTGCTTCTTTATCAACAAAATTCTCAACCGCCCTTACTTCTTGCGCCATAAATGCAATATTCTGCACAACATTTTTATTAATATGCTCACCCATATATGGCAACAGGACATTTCTTATTGAATTCCTTGTATAATCGTTATCATAATTAGTCACATCTGTCACAAATGACTGGTTTCTTAGCACAAGCCAGCTTTCTATGTCCTGTCTTGTTATGCAAAGAAGAGGACGGCATATGTTATCCCTCACCGGCACAATTCCTCTTATGCCTTTAAGTGATGTCCCCCTCGCCATATTCATAATAACCGTTTCTGCCTGGTCATTCATATGATGGGCAACAAATATCCTTGTCTTATCATACTGCTTTGAAAGCTTGTCAAATATATCATATCTTTCAAGTCTTCCAGCTTCCTCAACAGTAAGATTATTCTCCCTTGCTATTTTTTCACATTCTATATTGTAGCAATGATAATCAAGCTTAAGACTTTCACACAGCTTTCTTGTAAACTGCTCATCATCAGCGGCTTCTTTTCTTATACCATGATTAACGTGTACAATATGAAGCTTTACGTCTTTATTATTATGTATAATATAATCGTTAAGCATAATCATAAGACAGACAGAATCTGCTCCGCCTGACACACCGACAACTGCATTACTGCAATCCTCAAGCATATTATTAGCCTTTATGTATGCCCATACCTTTTTCTCTATATTATTAACATCCATATTAAATGCTTTCTCCTGTTGTTTTATATGGCAATATTGCCCAATTATATATTTATTTGTTGTAGGTGTCAAACAGTCCGAACACAAGCACTGTGCAGTCATCACATACTTCACAATTATTATATGACATTGACTTTCTAAGTATCTCGTCAGCTATCGCTTTAGGCTTTTTCATTACGACTTCCTCGATAATCTCTACCATTTTCTCCTCTTTATTAAGACACGGAAGATTATCAAGCACACCATCGCTCACCATAATTACATAGTCACCATCGTACAACTTCTTGGCTGTGCAGTCGTAATCTACCTTTTCAAGCACACCGATAGGAAGTGTGGACGATTTGATTATCTCAACCCAGCCCTCCCTTTTAATAAATGTAGATACTGCCCCTAACTTTATGCAATGCATCATACCTGACTGGCAGTCCACAACACTCATATCCATAGTTACAGGGCTGTCTTTGCCACTGCAATTAATGTATGCCGTATTGATAAAATCTATGGCTGTCTTCTCCTCAAATCCGGCATCTATACAGTTCTCCATAAGTTCTATAACCATTCTGCTCTCAATAAATGCCCTCTTGCCACTTCCACAGCCATCTGCAATTGCCGCCACAACTTTACCACACGACAAGCTTGATACCATAAAATTATCTCCATTAAAGCCGCTTTTTTCTTTACATTTTCTTGCAACTCCTGATAAAAATCGGAAACGGTTCTCCTGATGAAACACATACTGCTGGCAGTTGTCGTTAATGACAAGCCTGTTATTATGGTCTGAATAGTATCCAACCCCCATAACATCACATACTATTTTCCGTATCTTTTCTCTGCGACACAGCCCTTGCCAAGAGTTCTTGCAAGTATAACAACTTCACTCCTGCCTGTCTTGTCTTTTTAATATATTGACATCTTTAATAACTATTCCTGCGACAAGTGCCCTTGAAGCCATATCTCTTGCAATTCCCTTTAGACGGCTTATCTGCCTGTAACTGCATAAGCGTGCAGTCCTCAAGAATATCTGCAACAAGAAACAACTGTCTTTTAAAGCTGGGACTTTGTGCTTCATCACCTGATGCACACTCATATGCTTCTCCCAGACGGCGAAACGTCTTAGCTGTTTCGGACAATCTGTTTATCGTATAAGTCATACACAATCCATCATTCTTAACTGCCATAGCCCCTCATTTCTGGTCTAAATATACTGTTTTCTTAAACCGAACACCATTATAATAGCAGTTATATAAAAAATGTGTCGAACCCTGTTACGTTACTTCTTCCCTTTAAATATTATCTCATCTGGATATATAAGTCCGAATTTATCCTTGGCAATCTCCTCCGCAAACTTCTTCGTCTGCACATACTTCTTATATTCATTAAGCTCTTCTGTACGCTGTTTTTCTTCATCAACCTGTTCCTGAAGCTCTTTAATCTGCTTTTCGTACTCTACATTTTTGGCTTCAATATTCTTCTTGCCATTCCATAAAAGCACGCCAAGACCCACAACAACAAGCATAGCAAATACCATGCCCAGAATTGCTGAGCGTTTCTGTCTTTTTCTTCGCTGTTCCCTTTCTCTTTTTGTCTCAAATCTCATCTATATCTCTCCATTCTTCGGTCTGTCTTTCCTTAATGACTGCAACACTATTCTAATCACAGACACAAGCATTTTCAATGGTTTCAGTAAAATTCCTACAAGCCTTACTCCATATTTTATGTAATACACGCTTAACGCCTTAAGATATAGAACTGCACCGCACACAAGCCCCACTACAATAAATGATCTTATAATTCCGCTATTAACATAGAAACATATAATAAATATCCGTATTCCTACATATATCCAGTATATAACATCTTCTACAGCAATCATAAATACACGACGGTGTCTTATTATTCTTCTTATTATTCTTATCGTATCATATTGAAATGCGAGCACCATTCCCCACCAAAGTGCATATAAAAATGTGCCGCTCTCCCATATAATATCACCTGACATAAGCATTATTCCCCGCTACTGCTGGACTTATATAATTAATTAATCTTTATAATGTCTAAAAGATGTATTCACAATTATCTAAATAACCTGTTCACTAATGAGTCGCCTTTTTTTCATACTTATGCTGTTCTGTGAATACACAAGTGAGTCAACCCTGCCATCAACATCAAGCTCCCCCTTCTCAACTGACAGCTTATTAACGTGAAGTGACTCCCCTTTTATAACAATAACGCCATAATCTGACTCAAGTATTACCTTTGATGGTTCAAAGGATATAACGTCAGTAATACCAGTAAACTGAGCCTTCTTTCTATCTTCCATTCTTACTGTATGAGGATGTCTTACCCTTTTAATATCGTCCATAACTGCCTCCATATATTATACATTTATCTTACCTGTCTAATATATTAGGCGGTACGCCAAAAAATGCTTAATTATAACTATTATTTAAACACATTAAACTATTAGATATGCTCAAACATTAAATATACTTAATCATTAAATATATTCAAACATCTCCTTAGCTTCTTCTTTCTTAACTGTGTCCTTTACGTCTGTAACTCTTACCTTAACATTCTTGTTACCAAAAGATATCTCTATTATATCTCCTGCCTTGACATCAACTGATGCCTTAGCCACTTTACCATTAATCATTACCCTGCCTGCATCACACGCATCATTAGCTACTGTACGTCTTTTAATAAGTCTTGAAACCTTTAAATATTTATCTAATCTCATAATCTTCCTCCGGAATGTCTGCCAATCGTAATTAACTTATATTAATATGTAAATGCCTGAAGCCGTGCAATATTTCTAACTTCTGGCATTTAGATGTATATGGCAAATGGTATTTTGCCTTACATCATATTATTATATTAAAATTATCTGCTAATTGTCCATATGTCTGCCCAAAAAATCCGCCGCAACTTTAACTATTCTTTTCTCGCTCTCGCCAAGCTTCTGTTTCTTGTCATTGCCAAACATAATAACCATACCAAGAACATCTCCGGCACATATTATCGGACTTATCACCTCTGACTCACAATCATAGTCTGTTACCGCTTTTACATAATCATTCTCACTGGCACATGCTACAACACTCTGCCTTTTATCCATAATATCATTAAGTTCTTTGGTAATATGCTTTCCCTGTACATTCTTTTTCTGTGTTCCTGCTGCCGCAATAACACAATCCCTGTCAGTTATTGCAATTGTCATTCCTGTATTCTGTGTTATTGACTCCGCATATTCCACTGCAAATTCCGATACATCTGCCATCGGAGAATATTTCTTTAACACAATCTGCCCATCCATATCTGTATATATCTCCATAGGGTCAGTTTCCCTTATTCTTAATGTTCTTCTTATCTCCTTTGGTATTACAATTCTTCCTAAATCATCTATACGACGAACAATTCCAGTGGCTTTCATACAATCCTCCTTATTTTCAATATAATCCATACACGCTGTTTCTCTATGCTCATTCAATGGTTTATCGAACTATTTTCCATATATTGCGTTGTATGGGTAGTATGTGAAAATTGTGAAAAATTATACATTTTAAAAAGGCTAGTCATCTAAATTCTGCCATTCTTCTCTTTTGCTGACTATATCCATATTGCCAGCATATAAACCACCTAGTATAATACAATAATTATCTGTGGTTTTTCCACATAATATGCAACACGAAATCCATATAGGCAGGTTGTTTTGCGCGTTTTGACCTGCTCCTTTTATTATGTTATCATTTAATTATTAAATGTTTAAATGCGTTCTTAAATGGTAAAAATATGAATTAGTGTTATGCGCACCCGACACGCTATACTTATAACTGGGGCGCAGAAATGAGGATATTTATGATTATAGATTTTCATACTCACAGCTTTCCTGATGACATTGCGGACCGTGCCGTAGGACGACTTGCTCAAAGCGGCGGTATACCTAATTATCTGGATGGACGTGTAGACTCTATCAAAGCTTCTATGAAAAAAGCTGGCATTGATTACTCTGTCTTACTGCCTATAGCAACAAAGCCGTCACAGCATACGACTATCAACAAAATAGCCATAGAAACTAATAAATCCTTTAAATCTACTGGAATAATAGCATTTGGTACAATTCATCCTGATAATGATGACTACAAGACTATAATAAGTGACCTTGCCAAAGCTGGTGTTCCAGGAATTAAGCTTCACCCTGTATTCCAGCGCACCAATATAGATGACCCAAGATGTCTTAGAATAATAGAATGTGCAAACGACAACGACCTTATTGTATCTATCCACTGCGGTATGGATATAAGCTTTCCTAACTGTGATGAGGCAAGCGTTGAACGCCTTGCCAATATGATAAAAGAAGTCCCACCACACAAACTTGTATTAGCCCATATGGGTGGCTGGTCTATGTATGACGAAGTATGTGACCAGCTAATTGGAACACCAAATGTATGGCTCGACACTGCACTTGTCTTAAAAAGCACTCCGGACAACAACTTCCTCTCCAAAGAGAAATTCGTCCAGATGGTCCGCACACATGGCTCTGACCACATTCTCTTTGGAACAGACAGCCCCTGGTCCGACCAGTCCGAGTCCCTCCACCTCCTAAGGACAAGCGGTCTCACCCCAGAAGAACTCACAGCCATCGAAGGCGGCAACGCCGCCACACTGCTCGGCAGTTTCCTGACAAATACACCATAACCATTTTTCTCCTTCCCCAAGGGCAACAGCACAGCGCATTGCCCGCCCCGCACGAACTGGCAACGAACAGGCGAAAAGCAGGACAGCCCCCTGCCGCGTGGCACTGCATTATAAGAGAATTGTGATATTACCAATGTTTCCGCACCCATAAACAGCAATGACCAGACACGAGGTCTGGTCAAGCGAATACTGAGGCAGGATGCCGAATATGAGCGTGTGCGTCCAACGCCACAACACTCCCTCGGAAACACCCGGTAATATCCAATTGTCTTATCCGCAGTTCCACACGGCAGGGGGCTGTCCCGCCTTTCGCCGTCCATCCGTCCGTCTGCCAGCTCCGCTCTTGCCGCTCTTACCCCACTATCTCCTGTGCATATGCCAACGCCGCATCAATATTAGCACAGAAGTTATCTTCTCCAACTTCTGCCGCAAATCCAGCCTTCTCCATCATAGACTTAGGCTGTTCCTGGACGTGGGATAATACCATAGTTATACCACGCTTCTTACATACATTGTGTATATTCTTAAGCGAACGCAATGCTGATATATCCATAGCTGGAACACCACGCATTCTGATTATAACTACTTTTACATCTGACTCCATATGTATATCCATAAACTTATCCGCTGCCGCAAAGAACATTGGTCCGATTATTTCGTATACTAAAGTCTTATCAGGAACTTTCTTTAAATTAATACTCTCAGGGTCGTTATTCTCATCAATATTTTCCCCGATATATTTCCAGCTTCTTACTTCTGTTACGTCTGCCATTCTCTTCAGGAAAAGAAGTGCAGCCATAACAATACCTACTTCTATAGCCACAACAAGGTCAAATACAACTGTAAGCACCATAGTTGTAAGTAATACTAATGTATCTGACTTTGGTGAGTGCTTAACAAGATTAACCATCTCTCTCCAGCCACTCATATTGTATGCAACAATAAATAAAATTGCCGCAATGGCTGGCATTGGTATCCAGGCCGCATATGGCATAAGCACCACAAGCACAATAAGAAGTGTAACTGAGTGAACCATACCTGCTATAGGTGTACGTCCACCATTCTTGACATTAGCCGCTGTTCTTGCAATAGCGCCTGTCGCTGGAATACCACCGAAAAGTGCGGATACGATATTACCTGCTCCCTGTGCAACAAGCTCCATATTAGGCTTATGTCTTGAACCTATCATTCCATCTGATACTACACACGAAAGCAGACTCTCTATTCCTGCAAGAACCGCTATTGTAAGAGCATCTGGAAGAAGTGTAAGTATCATATCCATATTAACTGATGGTACTGACACTCCTGGAAGTCCTTTCTTTATTGTATACAGACTTCCGATTGTATTGACATCTTTTAATGGTCCGATGAATTTAACCATAAGAACTGATACTATAACCGCAATAAGTGATGGTGGAATTTTATCAAGAGACTTGAACTTAGGCATATAATAAGAATTGCAAGTGATACCGCACCAACTATTAATGCTTTTATATTAAATGTTCCTATATTGGCAATTATCGCCTTTAACTTATCCATAGTTTCAACTGTAGCAGTTCCTGCCGGATAAGTAAGGCCAAGAAAATCTTTAATCTGTCCTATAACAATAGTCACAGCAATACCAAATGTAAAACCTGTAGTTATTGTATAAGGAATAAATCTTATAAGGTTACCGAACTTAAGAAGCCCCATAATAACAAGTATTATACCTGCCATAATTGTAGCAACTATAAGTCCATCCATACCATTTTTCGCAACTATACCAGCTACTATTGTAGCAATGCTGCTGTAGGTCCAGCTATCTGAACCCTGCTTCCTCCTAAGAAGGAAATAACAAATCCAGCAAATATTGCTGTATATATACCTGCTCCGGGCTTACTCCTGATGCAAGTGCCAGTGCAATGGATAATGGCAGGGCTATTATCGCAACAATAATCCCTGCCACTATATCCTTTACTAACTGGTCCTTGGAATATGTCTTCATTACATCAAATATCTTTGGTACCAATTCATTCATTTTACTGTTCTACCTCTGTAATCTGGCTGCACTCAAATTCTACAACTTTCTGATAAAGTATTTCATAACCTATCTCTGATACAACTTCACTGCCGACTGCATCTACAATTGCATTGAAGTCATCGTAACCATAATACTGAGCTAAATCGTTACCATATGAGTTAATTTCATCTTCTGACACATGAATATCATTATCTGCGGCAACAATGGTTACTATCATTTTCTGTAAAAGATACTGCTGTGCAGATGATGTAGCATATTCATTAAATGCGTCAATTGAATCAAATCCATATACTGATTTCTTATATGTATCTAAATCTGATATGCCATAGTATGAACCATAAGTGTTAAATTCACTCTCAATATTAGTATTAAGTACTTCTACCAATGAATCTATTTCATCCTGTGGATAATTAACATCTCCGATATTCTCGCTTATAATCTGGTATGCTGATGTAAATGTGTTATTAAGATAAGTATCATTAGCATTAGCTTCTACTATCTTTCTTACTTCTTCCCTGAAATCTGCAACTGTATCACCTGAAAGATTAAGACTTTCTTTGTTATTAACTACCCATTCATCTGTTATCTCTGGGTAAGTTGTCTTCTGGATTGCTGTAACCTTTACTGTGAATATTACACTCTTACCTGCAAGGTCTGATGTGTAATTATCTGGGAAAAGTACAAAGGAATATCATATTCTGGCCTACTGTAAGTCCTACAAGTCCTTTATCAAGGTCTGATATAAAGTTACCTGAACCTATTGTATATGTAGTATCTGTTGCTGTACCACCTGAGAATGCCTCGCCATCAAGCTTACCTGAATAATCAAGTATAACTGTATCCCCATCAGCTGTTACACCACTTGTAACATTCTCTGTTGTAGCTTCCGCTGATACTATATTCTTATTGATATAATCGTCAACGTCACTTTCTGCAACATTGAGTACTGACTTATCAACTGTTACCTGAATTCCTTTGTACTCAGGCATTGTAAATGCTTTTTTATAAATTGCTGCATCTGATGTAATAGCAGCATCATATTCTGCAGCTGTTATGCTCTTATGTACTGTAGAAGTTGGTTCTTCTGTCTTTTTAGAGCCACATGCTGTAAGTGAAGCTGTCATAGCTGCCACTAACATAAGGCTTACTAATTTCTTTTTCATAAAATATCCTCATTTCTTTATTTTTGACACTTTATTTGTTATAACATAATCCAATACAAAATAAAAGTGAATTCACATTTTTTCAATATTTGATATACTTTATACATATGTATAACTTATTTAAGGAGTAATATGAATAATTTAGTAATTTTGCAAAAACCTGCACATCTAAGACATCGGACAGCTTCTTTAGTTCTATGTATTGTTATTATAAACTGTATGCTGTCAGCACTGACGGGCTGTAACAGTAAGAAGCTTGCTCTGAGTTCACCTATAAGCGTAACTGATTACAAGCTTAATACTTATGTACAGATTGACTCTTATACTAATGTCAATAAAAATGTATTATCCGATGCTCTTTGGCCTGTGTGATTATTACGAACACATTTTCTCAAGAACCCTTGAAACAAGTGAGCTTTATAAAGTCAACACCCAGCAGACAACTGCTATAAGTGATGAACTCTATGAGCTTATTGAACTTGGGCTTTACTACAGCCAGCTATCCTATGGTGCTTTTGATATTACAATAGGAAGCGTGTCACGTTTATGGGATTTTAATACTGATACCCCAGATGTACCTGACAGTTCTGCCATAACAGATGCACTTGCATATGTCGATTATACCAAGGTTTCATTAAGCACCGACAATGACGGCACTCATCACATATCCATACCTGACGGATACTGTCTTGACCTTGGTGCGATTGCCAAGGGCTACATTGCCGATAAGATTAAAGCTTATCTTATTGATAATGGCGTCGAACGTGCTATCATTAATCTTGGCGGCAATGTATTATGTATAGGTCAGAAGCGTAACGGCTCAGATTTCAATATTGCGGTAAAGAAGCCATTTACTGAAACCGGCGAATATATGGAAGTACTTCATATTAATGATTATTCGGTTGTATCATCTGGAACATATGAAAGATACTTCTATTCAGATGACGGTACATTTTACCACCATATATTAAATCCAGCCACTGGCTACCCTTATGACAACAACTTATGTGATGTGACTATTATTTCAAGTGAGTCAACGGTTGGCGACTGTCTTAGCACAACCTGCTTTGTATTAGGACTTGATGACGGTATGAAACTCATTAATTCGCTTGAAGGCATTGAGGCTGTATTTATGACTAATGATGGTTCTAAATATTATTCAGACAACGCGAAAGCGTATATTAATTAATTATTACGACAGATTATTATCTGTAGAAATGAGGATTATATGATTCGACTTATTATCGTAGTGCTGTTATTGCTTATATTTGCAGTATTCAGCTTAATTGCACTTCCTATCTTATGGCTTATCGGAAAGAAGAACCCTGTTGCTAAGGAGAAAGCTTCTGATGCGGTTGCACGCTTTATGTTCAGGCTTATATTGTTCGTATGTGGAACTAAGACGACTGCTATTGGTGTTGAGCACATTCCAACAGACAAGCCTGTATTATTTGTAGGTAATCATCGTGGTTTCTTTGATGTAATTATTTCTTATACTTATATAAAGACAAGAGCGGCTTATGTTGCCAAAAAGGAGATGGCAAAAGTACCTATACTTCGTGTATGGATGCGTAATATCCGCTGTCTTTTACTCGACAGACAGAACACAAGGGAAGCCCTCAAATCAATACTTTCTGGAATTGAATATATTAAAGACGGCACCTCTTTAGTTATTTTCCCTGAGGGAACACGTAACAAGGGTGAGGGGGTTATGGAATTCCACGCCGGAAGCTTTAAGCTTGCTGAGAAATCACACAGTCTTATTATTCCTGTAACACAGAATAATACTTCTGCAATATTTGAAGACCAGAAGCCTTTCCTTAAGAAAGCCCACACTGTTATTGAATTCGGAACGCCGGTAGATATGTCCTTAATGTCACCTGATGAGAAGAAAAATGTAGCAGCATATATACACGATATTATACTTTCTACTTATGAGAATAACTAGAATCTTGTGTAAGCATTACACATTTTCTTACGCATTTTCAATATATTATTCTTTTCATTATTTATATTCCGTGATATAATGGACTTTGTGAATTCAGATTGAATTGTGAATTATTTGTATATTATACAGGAGGAGAACTTATATGCCAGTATGGTCGGTAGTTTTATTAGTTATTATAGCAATCCTCGTTGTTGCTTTAATAGCTCTTATTATTGTTGGTAACAAGCTTCGTAAGAAGCAGACAGAGAACCAGGCACAGATTGATGCCGCTAAACAGATTATGTCTATGTTGATTATAGACAAGAAGAAAATGAAACTTAAAGAAGCAGGATTTCCAAAGATTGTTCTTGAACAGACACCTAAGTATCTTCAGAGAAGCAAAGTTCCTGTAGTTAAAGCTAAGATTGGTCCTAAGGTTATGACACTTATGGCTGATCCTAAGGTATACGACCAGATACCTATCAAGGCTGAAGTTAAGGCTGAGGTAAGTGGTATCTACATCACAGGAATTAAGTCAGTTCGCGGTGGCAAGATAGTTGTTGAAGAAAAGAAAGCTAAGAAAGGCTTATTTAAGAAGTTAAAGAAGAACTAAGCCTGAAATTAAACAAAGACACTTATTAATATATTAATGAATGTTAATAACATTTAATATATTAAATATAATAATCACGGTCAGGTATTGTTAATAACACACCTGACCGTGATTTTTTATTTAGACCTTATGATTAATTAATACGGACTTATATTCTGTGCAGGTGCATCTTCCTTAGTAGGTGCTTCCCACTCTCCAGTCTTTTGTTCCTTTGTCTGCTGGGTCTTAGTAGCAGCCTGCTGTGTCGTTGGCGCCTGTGCTTTAGTAGTAGCCTGCTGTGTTGTCGTTGCCGCCTTTGTCGTTGGAGTTACAGTAGTAGTTTCCTGCTGTGTTGTTGTCTGTTCTTCTGTCTGGCTCTGTGTCTCAGTTTCAGTCTGGTTCTTCTTCGTATAAGAACCATTTGCCGTCTTGAATTCTACCTTTTTCTTATCTTTATGTATATCATACATAAAATCCTTAAATATAGCCAGAGTCTTAACTGAGCTTAATGTCTTAGGATAATCATATCCCATCCATATAGCTGTTGTGTAATACTGGCTGTATCCACAGAACCACGCATCCTTATTAGAGTTAGTTGTACCTGTCTTTCCAGCTACAATAGCATTAGATGGCTCTGCTCCGACACCTGTTCCGCTTGTTACTACTGTACGAAGCATATCTGTCATCATTCTACACGAATTAGTATCATATACTCTTGAACTTCTCTTAGAAGTATCTACAATCGCTTTTCCTGATGTGTTAAGTATCTTCTCAACACAGGTTGGCTGTCTGTATTCGCCATCATTGACGATTGTTGCATATGCACCAGCCATCTCCTCTGTCGATACGCCATAAGTAAAGCCTCCAAGTGCCGCAGCATTGGTTGATTTATCCATCCATATTTTATGGAAGCCCATATTAAGAAGAAAACCAATACCAGCCTTAGGTGTTATATCGTCCCTGTATATCTTCCATGCAACAGTATTCTTAGATTTGCTTACTGCTGTTCTAAGTGTCATCTGTCCGGCATATACACCATCTGCATTTGATGGTCCACCATCTATCTTCTCATCATTAACTATTGTATCCGGATTATTGCCAAGCTGTAGATATGGCACATATACAATTACCGGCTTAATACAGCTTCCCGGCTGTCTATAGCTCTGGTATGCCCTGTTAAGTGTATATCCATCAATATCATCCTGTGACCTTGAACCTACAATTGCAACTACATTTCCTGTGCTATTATCAATGCATGTCGCTGCACCCTGTAATTCATATATTCCGTCATCTGACACCTTCTTAAATGATGAAAGATTATTATCTATGGACTCCTGAAGTGAAGCCTGTATATCGGATCTATGCTTGTATATATTGTATATCCACCATTAATAAGCATCTGCTGGCATGATGAGTAATACTGCTGGTACAGTTCCTCATATGTATTATATTCATCTTCTGTATCAAAGTTATTACGCATTGTAAAACCGTAATATTTCATAAGTTCTTCCGTTGCACAATGCCTTGCATAGGTTTCAACCGAGCTGTTCTTATTAGCAGCTTTCTGTCCTGTTATTGTTATCTCCTCAGCAATCGCTGTATTATAAGTCATTGAATCTATATAATCTGCATCACGAAGTTCTTTTTAAAATGAGATTTCTTCTTGTAATTGTCGCATCATAATTAGTCAACGGATTATACTTGGTAGGGTTATTAGGTATAGCCGCAATAAATGCCTGCTGTGATACCGAAAGCTCTGAGGCTGATTTGTCAAAATATCCTCTTGCCGCAGCTTCTATTCCATAGTATCCATTACTGAAATATATGTTGTTAAGATAGAATTCCAAAATCTGGTCTTTGCTGTATTTCTTTTTCCAGATGTTGTGCTAAAAATATCTCCTTAACCTTTCTCTCCCATCGTAACCTCCTGGCTTAAGAATACATTTTTGGCAAGCTGCTGTGTAATTGTACTCGCTCCCTGAACTATTGTATCGTTACGGCTGTTGATTATAACCGCCCTTATAATCGCCTTAATATCAATTCCTGAGTGGTTGTAAAAGTCCCTGTCTTCCATTACAACAAATGAATTTGCAAGTGTCTTTGGTATATCACTCATCTGGATATAGTACATATCCTTAGAAGCTTTCATAGTACATAACTGTTCACCATTAGTATCGTATATTATAGTCGTCTTTCCATCTTTAAATGTATCTATTGTACTTTCATCTGCTATTCTCTTAGCATCATTCGCAAGCTGAATTACTGTTACAATCTTAGGTCCTGCATATATGCCGCCCGCTATAAGAAGAATAAGTATTATTGATAGTATTATAATTTTTATAATCTTTATCTTTTTGCTCTGTCTTTTCTTTCTTTTCTTAGTTGATTTAGCCATCTGCATATCCTCTTTAATTCTTGTAATAAGTTATAAATACATTTTCCCACTGGTTAAACATCTTGCTGGCATCAGTTAATGCAACTGTTACCATTGAATCAGAAACAGTATCTATATATGTTATATTTTTAGAATCATAGCCTGTAATTATTACATATGACTCACTTCCGCTCTTGCCTATAACCGGACAGCCATTATCAATAAAATTGAGCATTTTATCGACTGTTACTGACTTCACACTAAGTCCTGCAACACCTGGAATAAGGCTTAATATCTCGTCAGCCGTTTTATCCTGTATATAAGCATTAATATCAAACTGTGTACCTGCATAGGAAGCCACTGTCTGTAATGCCGTTCTAAGAGATGAACCAGCATCAATTATACTAAGTCCTTTAATCTGTGCTGAGGTGTTCCTGTAACGCTTCCATATTGTGTTAGCATTATAATCATTAACTGAACCATATGTGTCATTGGCAAGTATTATAGCCTTTGATATCTGGGTTGTACTATCCTGAAAACGTCCATACCCATATACATAATATCGTCCATCACCGGCAAAATCATTATCAAGCTCCAGCAGTGCATTATCCTTATAACTTACCTCAGAAGATGTCCTGAATTCCACACTGCCTGCCGGAAGTGCTTTCATAAGCTTAATTGCAAGCTCCTGCTTTCTGTTATCTGTAACTATAGTTTCCAGCGTAAGTCCATCTTCTTGTTTATTCTCATCTTTATTAATAAGCTGGTCAATACTTGTACTTTCATAATCACCATCACCTGATTTCATAACTCTTGTAAGATTGATACGCATATCACTTACCGAAGCATCACTTACATATACACCCGGCTGTTCGTATTCCTTTATTACATTGTAATCATAATCCATTATTTCAAGCCTGTACATTGCAAATGTCCTGCTTCCATCCTCTTTTATAAGAATATCCGCTTTATCAGCTATGCCATATACGAAATCTCCATTAATATATCCAAGACATCTTATATATTCATTGTCGTCAGCCTTAATTATCTTCTCGCTGTCCGTACTCATATTGAATATTCGTATTGAGTCTGTACTATATAATCTGCCATTCATACTGTAGGCTATGGCATCTCCATTTTCTGATACAGCATATGTTCCGTCCACAAGCCCAGACACTACTGTCATAACTTCCTTACTTACAATATCTATTGAATACAGTGTATCGTCCATTAATATATAAAATGTATTCTCATCAGCAAGATAAGCTATTCGGCCAACATTCTGTGACAATATGTCATATGGCTTATCCATTGGAATATACAATCTTTCTTCTACTATATTATCTTCATATGAATACTTGCACAAAGATACGCCCGACTCGCCCTCATGCTCACCTCTGTTCATATATCCATATACTATAAAATCGCAGTTGCCATCGTTACTTACATTAAGTATCTTTATTCCGTGCTGGTTATAGTTCTCTCTTATGCCATCTGTTTCATCGGCGTTAAATGAGAATACTCTTGTATACATATTAGTATCAATATTGTAGCACCACAGAGAACCTTCATTGACAAAGTATGAATAAGTTCCCTTCTCGTCAGAATTAAATTCAGCTGTTGTTCCTGACTGTATTCCAAGATTAATCTTAGCTGTTGATAAGATGTCGTTCTTACCGTCAAATATCTGGTTAGCTTCTCTTTCATAATTAAGCAGATAAAATCCGCTTGTAGTCTGTCTTATACGGTAATATTCATACACATTATAAGAGTCATAAGATTCATATTCATTAATAGCACCTATCTTATAATCAAATGTTATTACAGCCACGTCTTTGCTTATCTCCTTAATAACCGGTATAAGCTGGCTTTCTACATATGGTCCCATATCACCCCAGCCAATCTGGCTTAATGTGCTGTTGATATTAACCTTTCCAAAATTATTATTATTGCCAGCAGACGAAGTTTCTATATACTTCTGTATTTCACTTAATCTGTCCTGATTAAATGTACAGGCATTAAAGTCCTCCACAAATGCAAACTTATCATCTATTGAATAGTCTTCACCTGTAATAATTCTTGTATAATAGTGAATTTCTTCGTGTGTGCTTGTCTCTAATATTATCTCAAGAGCATACTGCGTATTATCATCTATAAGATTCTTGATATTCAGTGTGGCAGTAATTGTTTCACCATTATTAACAAGCTCTGTAACTTTGGTATTCTCTATCAGTCCGTTATCTGACAGATTTCTTATCTTATATGTAAGCTCCTGCACCTCAGCTCCATAATTGTGAATAATAATAGGAAGCTGTCTTGTCTTTGCCACTGGAGTAAGATTATCATTAATCAGTGCCTGATTAATCTCCTGTGTAAAACCGTGCAATGAATTGAACTCATTGCCCTCTTCTGACTGCATAGTTATAACAGGAATTGTCGCCGCAGACATAGTTGTTGCCGATGGTGTAACTGACTCAAAACCCATTGACAAAAATGTGAGCACCATCGTAACTATAAATATTATTCCAAGTACAAGATACTTAGAACTTACCTTTTTATCAGATTTTCTCATATTATCTCCATTCTTATATAAGCTTGTCGATTGTCAGTTCCAAATTCAATGCCTCTAACATATCTTTAGTCTTTTCTCTGGCAGAGATGTCTTCTTTACTACTCTTAACTGCCCTTATAAGAAGATTTTTAGGAGTATGCTCCATATCTATGAATTCCAATATCTGTGTATCATAGCCATTAGCTGTAAGAAGCTTGGCTCTTGCCGCATCTGTTACTATAGCCGCCATTCTTTCTTTTAATATGCCATAGTCCATAACCGGCGATAATATATCGCTCTTTATTGTCCTGTTAGCTTCGTGCTGGCAGCAAGGCACTGATAATATAACCTCCGCCCCCCACTTAACTGCCTTGGCAAGTGCATAATCCGTTGCTGTATCACAGGCGTGCAGTGTGACCACCATATCTACCTTGTCCACATCTTTGTACGTTGCTATATCTCCAACATAGAAATCAAGCTTATCATAACCATACCTTGTTCTAAGTTCGTTACAATGTTCTATCACGTCCGCCTTAAGGTCAAGTCCTATAATTCGTATATTATATCCTTTAAGCTCCTTAAGATAGTAATACATAGCAAATGTAAGATAAGACTTTCCACAGCCAAAATCAATTATTGTAAGTTCTCTTTCCTTATCAAGCTTTGGAAGTATATCTTCTATATATTCAAGAAAACGGTTAATCTGTCTGAACTTATCATATCTTGTTCTTATAATCTTACCATCTTGTCCCATAACACCAAGGTCTATCATAAATGCCACAGGCTTTCCTTCTTGTATTATATATTTCTTGGTTCTGTTATGGCTCAGATCTCTCTGTGCCTTCAACTGTCCTGCTTTTTTATATTTGCAGGTCAATGTCTTACTCTTGCTTGAAAGTATTGTTGCAGCCGCATCAGTCATATTAATCTGTGCCTGCTTGAAATCCTCTGTCATATAATCAATTATCTTCTTCTTTACATCAGCAGCACTATGGTTAGAATGTAACACCTTTCTTCCTACAAATTCAGACACCTGGTATTCAATCTCATTCTTAAGAATAACTGGTCTTATTCTTACCTTTACTGCCTTATCTTCGCTTTTATTCTTCTGTCCGCTTATAACCATATCTATAAGCTTATCGCTAATACATATATCAAGTAATTGTGTAATATCCAATATCATAACCTCCATTTTAGGCTTACTGTACTATTTTAATATCTTTGCGGACAATACACAAGTAGCAATTAATATAAGCCTATTATCTCAATAAATGTAGTGGTCTGATAGTCTGCAATTTTATTAATAGTCCCCTCTGTTAATTGGGGTCGCCAGATATATATTAGTCTTGTCTGTTGTTTCATCATAATTCATTGATATATTAATATTGGTCTTTTTCTTTCCAATGTACATATAGCCATCTGTGTCTTTATCATAGGCATATATTGTATACAAGTCCTTAGTTCGGCTTGCTTCTGCTTCTTTTGCACCAAGCTGGCTTAATATGTTACCGGTTATCTGATTTCTTTCTTCTATGCTTTTATCACCATCACACTGGCCTGTTATACATACGTTAACATTACTATCAATTCCGTATATATTGCATATTTTTTTCAAGCTTCGCCTTGTATGCAGTTGTTGATGTTACTCCTTTGCCTAGCTTTATGTGGATACTTATATAGTTCTTATCCTCATCTGTCGCTTTTATCCCCATAACTACTGTTCCATATAAAGAATCCTGCGTTAATACACATTCCCGTGAAATATAACGGTTATTATACACATTTTCATAAGAGTTATTACCAGAATACTGTATATTATAGCGGTTAATTCCTATCTCTGATGCCATTTTCTCAAGTATAAGGCACATTGCCTGCTCAGATAAGTAATTATCTGACAGCTCTGTATCCACACTTATGTCAGATTGGACATTGTTATCCACATTTTCGCTGAATATACTAACAATATCACTGCCTGTATTATTAACCGCATATATACTTCTTTCCATAAAGCTTCTCACTGCTGTAACAATCCACAGAATAGCCGCTATTGTAACAGCTATCCGCTGTAATTTATATTTTCTGCATTTATACATAAAAAACCTCCCATTAACTAATAACATTATTACCAGTTAATGGAAGGTATATACTTTAATTATTAATCAGCAGCACCTAAACGTGCAAGTGATCTCTTTAATGCCATCTCAGCTCTAGGAACATCAAGATTACTGTCCTTGCTGGCAAGTCTTCTCTCTGCTCTTATCTTGGCATCATTGGCACGATTGACGTCAATCTCATCAGGTACCATTCAGCTATCTCTGCTAATATTGTCACTTTATCCTTAAGGACTTCAACAATACCGCCGTGTACAGCCGCCTTCTTAATTCCGTCATTCTGGTGAATAGTCAGCACACATGGAACTAACACTGCAGTAAGTGGGATATGCTGTGGATACACACCTATCTCACCTTCACTTGTAGCTAATTCAACAAATGTGGCTTCACCATTAAAAAATACTCTTTCTGGCGTATTAACCAGAAGCTTCATTGTACCTGTATCCGCCATATCTATTCTCCTTATCAAGATATCTAATTATACTTTAATATCCGTGTCTGATACCTATTTAGATACCTTAGCAAGTACATCATCAATACTTCCACAGTTAAGGAAATAACTTTCTGGTATATCATCATACTTACCTTCGATGATTTCCTTAAAGCCCTGAATTGTGTCACTGATTGGTACATAACGTCCTTCAAGTCCTGTGAACTGTCCTGCAACGAAGAATGGCTGAGAGAGGAATCTCTGTACCTTTCTTGCTCTTGATACGACCATCTTATCTTCTTCTGAAAGTTCGTCCATACCAAGGATTGCGATAATATCCTGAAGTTCTTTGTACTTCTGTAAGATTTCCTGAACATCTCTGGCAACCTTATAATGTTCTTCACCAACGATTCTTGGATCAAGAATTCTTGATGTAGACTCAAGTGGATCTACCGCTGGATAAATACCAAGTTCAACTATAGAACGAGAAAGAACTGTAGTTGCATCAAGATGTGCAAATGTTGTTGCTGGTGCTGGGTCAGTTAAATCATCCGCTGGTACATATACAGCCTGAACTGATGTGATAGAACCATTCTTAGTTGATGTAATACGCTCCTGAAGAGCACCCATCTCGGTCTGCAGGGTCGGCTGGTAACCAACGGCGGATGGCATACGGCCAAGCAGAGCGGAAACCTCGGAACCTGCCTGTGTAAATCTATATATGTTATCGATGAAAAGAAGTACATCCTTTCCACCCTTATCTCTGAAATACTCAGCCATAGTAAGTCCTGTAAGACCAACTCTCATTCTAGCTCCAGGTGGCTCATTCATCTGTCCAAATACCATTCTAGTCTTCTCGATAACTCCTGAATCCATCATTTCGTGGCAAAGGTCATTACCTCCACGAGTACGCTCACCAACACCTGTGAATACTGAATATCCACCATGCTCTGTAGCGATATTTCTGATAAGCTCCTGAATAAGAACTGTCTTACCAACTCCGGCACCACCGAAAAGACCGATCTTACCACCCTTCTGGTAAGGACAAAGTAAATCTACAACCTTAATACCAGTCTCTAACATTTCTGTATTAGTAGCCTGCTCAGCAAATGTAGGTGCCTTTCTGTGAATAGGCATATGCTCTACTTCTGGAGCTGGCTTATTATCGATAGGATCTCCTAATACATTAAAGATTCTACCAAGTGTCTGCTCACCAACAGGTACTGAAATAGGTGCTCCTGTGGCTTCTGCTTCCATACCTCTAACAAGACCATCAGTAGGTCCAAGGGCTATACATCTTACTGTATCATCCCCAAGATGCTGAGCAACCTCTACAACGAGCTTGCCGCCGTCTTTGGTCTTTATATTGATGGCTGAATTGATTTCTGGCAGATTACCTTCTGCAAATTTAATATCTATTACAGCACTGATAATCTGAGTAATCTTACCGATATTCTTCTCTGCCATTGTTACCTCCATCTATTGTTAATTAATTGTACACGGGCTGAATACACAGACCCGCCAAGAGTTATAACAAACTCTAATTAGCCGATAGCATTTGCACCAGCAATAATCTCTGTAAGTTCCTGTGTAATAGAAGCCTGACGGGCTCTGTTATACTTAAGTGATAAATCAGAAATCATCTCATCGGCATTGCTTGTCGCATTATCCATAGCCTGCATACGTGCACCATTCTCACTGGCAACAGCTTCAATAAGTGCACCATATATAAGACTGCACACATACTTAGGTATGATAAGATTCAAAGCTTCATCTTCGGCTGGTTCATAATTCATAGGTGTTGTATCTTCCTTATCAGCACTCACGCTCTCAGTATCAACTGATACTGGAAGAAGCTTAATAAGCTTAGGCTCGTGAACAACTGTATTCTTAAATGATGTATAAGCAAGGTATATTTCACCTATCTGTCCATCCGCAAATCTTTCAAGAAGCTTATCACATATATCTCTTGCATCCGTATAAAGTGGTTCGTTAATAACATCTGAACAATCATCTGTTATATTGTAACCTCTTCTTGCAAGATAATCTCTTCCCTTAGTTCCTATTGCAATTATATCAATATCTTCCTTAGAATTCCGCTCTCTGTAATAAGCTTGGTTATATTAGTATTGTAACCACCAGCAAGTCCACGATTGGCCGTTATTGTTATAACAGCTTTTCTTTCAGACTCACCAGCCTGAAGATACTTATGATTGATGTTACCTGATCTGGCAAGCATATTGCATATCGTTTCGTACATCAGATCTGAATAAGGCTTTGTGCTCTCTGCCTTTCCCTTTGCTTTTTGAAGTTTAACAGTGGAAACAAGCTTCATAGCCTTGGTAATCTGACCTGTACTCTGAATACTATCTCTACGCCTTTTTTATATCTCTCATTGAGGCATAGAATTTACCTCCATTCCAAGCATTAATTGCTGTTAATCGTTGATCAATCAGCAGTTAAATGTCTTCTTAAACTCTTCAATAGCACTTACAAGTAACTTCTCTGTATCTTCTGAAAGTTCCTTAGTCTCCTTAATAGATTCTGGGATCTGTGGATACTTAGTATCTATAAAATCGAATAAGCCCTGTTCAAAATCAAGAATCTTATCAACTGGAATATCTATAACGAACTTCTTAGTAACAGCATATATTATAATAACCTGATATTCTACAGGCATTGGCTTATACTGTGGCTGCTTTAACATCTCTCTGATACGTTCGCCCTGTGCAAGCTTCTCCTTAGTATCAGCATCGAGTTCTGAACCAAACTGTGAGAATGAAGCAAGCTCTCTGTACTGGGCAAGCTCTGTACGGATAGGTGCTGCAATCTTCTTAATAGCCTTAATCTGAGCAGAACCACCAACTCGTGATACGGAAAGACCTGCATTAATAGCTGGTCTGAAACCAGAGTTGAACATCTCTGTCTCAAGATATATCTGTCCATCTGTGATAGATATAACGTTAGTTGGAATATATGCAGATACATCACCGGCCTGTGTTTCAATAATTGGAAGGGCTGTAAGTGATCCTCCGCCGTATTCATCTGACATTCTTGCAGCTCTCTCAAGAAGTCTTGAGTGAAGATAGAATACATCACCTGGATAAGCTTCACGTCCTGGAGCTCTCTTTAAAAAGAAGTGAAAGTGTTCTATATGCTGCTGCGTGCTTACTAAGGTCATCATATACAACAAGTACATCTTCGCCATTCTCCATCCACTCTTCACCGATAGCACATCCTGAATAAGGAGCGATATACTGAAGTGGAGCAAGTTCGCTGGCTGTTGATGCAACTACCGTTGTATAGCTCATTGCACCATATTCTTCAAGTGTCTTAACGATACTTGCAACTGTTGATGCCTTCTGTCCAATAGCAACATAGATACAATGAACTCCCTGACCCTTCTGGTTGATAATTGTATCGATTGCTATAGCTGTCTTACCTGTCCGACGGTCACCAATAATGAGCTCTCGTTGTCCTCTTCCGATTGGAACCATAGCATCGATAGCCTTAATACCTGTCTGAAGTGGAACACTTACTGACTTTCTTGTGATTACGCCTGAGGCAACTCTCTCTATCTGTCTTGTCTTATCTGTATTAATAGGACCTTTGCCATCTATTGGCTGTCCAAGTGCATTAACAACTCGTCCTGTTAACGCATCACCTACTGGAACTTCTACAACTCGTCCAGTTGTCTTAACAGTATCACCTTCGCTGATGTTTCTTGAATCACCAAGCAGAACTGCACCTACATTGTCTTCCTCAAGGTTAAGTACCATACCGTATACTTCTCCTGGGAATTCAAGAAGTTCTCCCTGCATAGCTTTCTCAAGTCCATGAATTCTTGCGATACCATCTGCTACCTGAATTACTGTACCTACTTCTGATACTTCAAGTTCGGCTGAATATCTTTTTATCTGTTCTTTTATAACTGAACTGATTTCTTCCGGTCTTAAATTCATTAGCCTTATGCACCTACTTTCTATTAGCTTAAAGCTTACGCTAACTGGATATTCTTTAAATTCCTGGTAAGCTCATCAATTTTATGTTTTATACTGCTGTCTACGACTCTGTCACCGATTCTTATAACCATACCTGCTATAAGTGATTCATCGATGTCATAATTCATCTTGAAATCCACATAATCAGTTGTTGAAAGCAATCTGCTTACAATCGACAGCTTCTGATTATCCGTGAGAGGTCTGGCTGTAGTTACATAAGCAACACCAATCTTCTTATACTCATAAATTCTCTTTATGAAATATTCAAGTGTACTTACTATCTTAGTCTGTCTGTCCTTAGATACCATTATCACAAGAAGTCCTGTAATATCCTCAGATACAAACTTCTTAAAGATATTCTCAATAAGCTGTTCCTTTTCTTTCTTCTCAACCTTTGGAGATTTAAGAACATTTACCAAATCTTCATTATCTTTAAAAATATCAATTACAGCCTGAGCTTCTTCACATAGTTCATCAACCTTAGACTCCTGGACAGCAAGTTCAAATAATGCCTCACCATAAGTTGTTTCTACTAATTTCGCCATGTGTTCTCACCCATTTCATTTAAAGTCTGTTCAATAATTGCATTGCTTTCACTCTCATCGATAGATTTAGCAATAAGCTTTGAAGCTATCATAGCTGACACTGCAACTATCTGCTGTTTAACATCATCTGCTGCCTTCTGCTTCTCAAGTTCTGCTTCTTTATTAGCTCTCTCGATAATTCTTGCAGCTTCTTCCTTGGCTTCATCTATAATCTTCTGCTCATTATGAACTGCTGTCTTTCTGGCATCACTTAATATAAGCTCTGCCTCCTTATTAGCAGCCTTAAGCTTCTCTTCATACTCTGCCTTCATAGCAAGTGCTTCTTCTCTGCTCTGGTTAGCAGTTTCTCTGTCACTTGTTATCTTGTCCTGTCTTTTCTTTAACATATTACGTACAGGATTAAAAAGAATAACTGACAAAAGCAGGAATAATATAAATACGTTGATAGCTGTTATAGCAGCATCAAAAAGCAGCTGATAATCAAGGCCGAATAATCTTCCTGATGTTTCAAGAGCCACAAATGTACTTCCCAAATTCAATTGTTGGCCTCCTTTCCGTTATCTTAATAAATTTGTCGTCAAGACTAAATGTCTTATATTAGCCCTTAAATGGCTGAACGAACATTAAGATAATAGCTACGGCGAAACCATAAAGACCTGTTGTCTCGGCAACGGCCTGTCCAAGTAACATTGTTGATGTAATATCTGACTTAGCACCTGGATTACGTCCAACTGCTGCTGCACCATGTCCTGCTGCAATACCCTGTCCAACACCAGGACCAACACCTGCGATCATCGCAATACCTGCACCAATGGCTGACATAGCCTGAATAAATTCCTGTCCACTAATATTCATCTTAAAATCCTCCGTTAAATAAATTATTATGACCAGCTATACTAGTCTGCAATCTTATCGTTAACATATACCATTGTTAACATACAAAATACATACGCCTGAATACAACCTGAGAACAAGTCGAAGTAAGATGTAATAATGCAGGATATCCTATAGTAAATGGCTTTAATAAGTCATATATAAGTCCCATAAGAACTGTTCCTGACATAACATTACCAAACAGACGCAGTGAGAGTGACAACGGAACTGCAAACTCACCAATCAGGTTAATTGGAAATAAGAACCAGATTGGCTGGAATAAAGCAGCAAAGTGTCCTCCCTTATTCTTCTTTATGCCGTTGAACTGAACAAGTATAAATGTTATAAGACCAAGGCATAACGTCACACCATAATCGGCTGTAGGTGGTACCTTAGACCAAAAAGTCCGGATATGTTAGATATAATTATAAATAAGAATAATGTTGAAATATAATTGACAAACTTATTAGCATTCTTACCCATAATTCCATCAACCATAGTTCCAAGCATCTCCACTATAATCTCTATAGCATTCTGGAACATTCCCGGTGTGACGTCAGGCTTGACCTTATTAATCTTCACCCTGGCAACTATGGCCATAATGATTATGAAGACTGAAACCAGCAGCATAGCAACGTGTGTCGTGTTAATACTAAAAGTATAATCAATGCCTGGAATATGGAATTCCTTCAGGCTTTGAATCATAAAACTCGAATCACACGCTACAAGTGTGTTAACATAAGAGCTTCCCACCTTCTCACCTTCCTTTTTTAGTTATTAATTTATCAGTGAACGGCTGTAAATAAGCCGCTACCTTCATAGAAAACATTCCAATAACCGCACATAGCAGATCTCCAATATTAAGGAAATATAACAGTACGAATAATATAAGCATAACCAAAAGACGGATAAGATAACCAATAATCATAGTTGCTCTTGACTCTGCACCACCATATACTATCTTTCGTATTCCACTGCTCATATGAAATGTTGCAAACACCGAATATATAACTCCTGCCAGAAATCCTATGGCACACTGCATTGTATTCGGAACCAATGCAATTATTATAATCTCACCAAGTATAAGATATATTAAATTAATAATAAGCATACCTGGAATTGAGGGATTAATATCAATAATTCTATCAAGGATACGTCTACTTATGAGTTTCATTATACTTTTCAACTTTCTCTGCAATTTCTTTATCCTGCTTGTGCTTCTTCGCCTGCTCATCCTGTTTTATCGAATTCATAGCAAGCACATAAGCATTTCTTGCACCTGCAGCAATTCCAATAATAAGCAGAGGAATTGTAAAATATGTTCCAAACTTTCCGTCAAGCCATAATCCTATAGCAAGACAGAGAAACGTAGGAACCATTACACATATACTAAGCTGGGATATTAATACTATATTCTTCATAGCATTTCCTCGTTCATATATTCTTCTTATAACCCACTCATTTTAATTATATATTCGATTATAACCTTTAATTGTTAAATTGTCTACAAATTTTCTTGTCCAAATATGTCCAAAAAAATTGAATTTCACACGTTTACTTGATATAATTTTGATAATTAATATGTGAAATTTTAATTATACAAATTTAATATTTTTAAGGAGAAATGCGTATGACAACTTTATTCCGCAAACGCCTGATACCTGATGAATGTGTAAGTCTTAAGGACGACATTATAATTCATCAGGATGACAGCCACATTATAACAAGCTGGAAAACTTTCCATCCTAAGGCAGAATTCTCTCACGGAATATCATATTACCTTATTAAGGATGGTTTCAAGGTAAGTAAATTCTACAAAGAAGATAATTCACTTGCCTATATATACTGTGACATAATTGACACAGCCTATGACGCTGGCACAGATACCTATGTCTTTACCGATCTTCTGGCTGATGTAATTATTGAGAACTCTGGATTTGTCCGTGTTGTAGACCTTGACGAGCTGGCTGATGCAGCAAGTGCTAAGCTTATATCTGATGCCATGCTTGTTAACGCCCTCCACAAGCTTGATAAGCTTCTTAAGACAATATATGACGGAACATTTAACGAATATATTAATACCATTAACGAATATGAAGCAGGCATACTCTAATCGTATGTCTGCTTCATATTAATTCTTATAATTCTATAGTTATCTCCCTGTTAGTATGCTCATAGCGGTAATATCTTACGCCTGCCGCATTAAGCATTCTCTTAGAGGCAATAACTGAGGCTGTATCTGCATATTTATCACTGTCATACACAACAGTCTTTATTCCTGCCTGAATAATAGCCTTGGCACATTCATTGCAAAGGGAACAATGTGACATACATCTTTGCCCCATCAAGCGTACCTCCACGATAATTAAGTATGGCATTAAGTTCACTGTGAGTTGTGTAGAAATATTTATTATCCAGAGGGTCACCTTCCCTGCACCATGGAAACTCATCATCTGAACAGCCCCTTGGAAGTCCATTATAACCCATAGAAAGTATTTTATTGTCACTGCTTACAATACACGCTCCAACCTGTGTATTAGGGTCTTTGGAACGAAGTGCTGAAAGCTTTGCAACACCCATAAAATACTCATCCCACGATATATAATCCTTTCTTTTATCGCTCATATATATTACTCCTCAAGCATTGATATTCTTCTTATATGTCTTTCATCATTGCTAAAGCCTGCCTCTAAAAATGTATCTGCAATTCTGAATGCAAGCTCTGGTCCTATAACTCTTGCACCCATACAGAGTACATTTGCATTATTATGCTCTCTTGTTGCCTGTGCACTAAAACAGTCACTGCATAATGCAGCTCTTATTCCCTTAACTTTGTTAGCAGCCATACTCATTCCAATTCCTGTTCCACATAAAAGGATACCAAGCTCACACTCACCACTTGTTATAAGGTCTGTAACCTTGTGTGCGTATACAGGATAATCGCACGACTCTGTAGTATAAGTTCCTACATCATTACACTCATAACCTTTCTTCTTAAGGTGTTCTATTAACTGGTTCTTAAGGTCTATTGCTCCGTGATCACATCCAATTGCTATCATAATTATAATCTCCTTGTGTATTTTATTAACTTCTATATAACTTTAATCAGCTTCATTCTTAGGTGCTGATATTACCTTCACTACTTTTTCAACATAGCTGTAGAGCTGTTCAAAACATTTGTTATACTCTTCCACACCCTTGCCATATGGGTCTGGTACTTCAACATCACCCTCACCCGCAAGCTCACTTAACGTAAATACATTAATTGCCTTGTCAAAGGTATCATATATTTTCTGTTTCATTGACGAATTCATCGTAAGAACAAGCGTATCTATGCCAAAATCATCATTAACAACCTGAACCGATACATTACTTGGCATAATCATATCGTGTCTTGCCGCCACAGCTACAGCCTTGGGATTGTATGGCTCTGGAAATAACACAACCATCCCCCTTGATTCAACTCTTATATCCGGCATAAGCTTGGTCATTATAGTAGCCGCCATAGGGCTTCTGCAGGTATTACCCATACATATAAATATAACTTTATTAAATCTGTTCATAATTTGACACCACCCAGTTAATGAATAATTAAGCTGGCATATGATTAACCATTGATCTTTAAACATTAATTATAGTATGTCCAGCCGCTTTTATCAATCGGTTCATAACTGCACGTCCAACATTATCTGTCTCGAAGCTCTCTGAAAATACATAGTCTACATTTTCATTATCAAACTCTCTTAATACTGCATACAGATGTCTTGCCGCACTCAGCTCATCATCTTTATGTCCCATCGAAACAATTATTCCCTTGTTATAATTGTGCTTTCCTTCTTCTGTTGTCATTACAGCGACTTTGTATCCCTGACTTATAAGTCTGTTCACATTATCGTTAATATATTCAACAACCTTAGCCTCATCACCCTCAACAATATTAAGATCTGCATCAGGTGCATAATGCTTATATTTCATACCCGGTGCTTTAGGAACTACTCCAGACTTAACACCTTCAGTTATCGCAGGGTCAATTCTTACCACGCCTATAACCTCTTCAAACATCTCCTTAGTTATATATCCGGGTCTTAATATTGTGGGAACCTCTTCACTAAGATCAATAATTGTAGACTCAACACCTATGTCAACAGTATCATCTTCAATTATCATATCTATCTTTCCGGACAAATCCTTTATTACATGGCTTGCCCTTGTAGGGCTTGGCTTTCCTGATGTGTTAGCACTTGGAGCTGCTATATACACACCTGATGTTCTGATAAGCTCTGCTGCAACCTTATGGCTTGGCATTCTTATCGCAACTGTTCCAAGACCACCTGTAATTGAATCTGGAACTATATCCGATTTCTTCAATATCATAGTTAATGGTCCGGCAGAATTTATCGGCAAGCTTTAATGCCTTGTCTGGTACTTCACAGGACAGCTTATATAAAGCCTCTATATCTGCAATATGAACTATAAGCGGATTGTCTGAAGGACGGTGCCTTTGGCAGCATATATCTTTGCTGATGCTTCCTCGTCAAGTGCATCTGCACCAAGTCCATATACAGTTTCTGTAGGAAATGCTACAAGCCCTCCCTCTCTTAAAATCTTTCCAGCCTGTTCATATATTTTCTTATCCGTAAGACTGTCATTAGTTATTTTCGCAACAATTGTATCCATTGTTACACACCTCTTTTTCTTAAAATGTTCTTAAATGAACTATATTCTGATGTAAATGGCAGATTTCAATTCTGGAACTTACGTCATAATCTTTAATTCTGTCCTAGATATTCAATTATTCCACAGTATATGCTGTACGCAGTCTTCTGCTGGTATTCATCATTGTTAAGCTTATACGCTTCTTCCCTGTTAGACAGAAATCCACACTCGACAATAACCGTTGGCACCTGCGTATTACGCAGCATATAGTAAGCAGAATCGGGTTTTTCAACTCTTTTATTAGTATTATCAAGCTCTTTAATCATATTCTTCTGAATAATTCCAGCAAGCTTCTTTCCCTCCTCAGACTGCTTGTAATAAAATACCTGTGCACCCTTAGAGGCTTCTCCTACATAACTGTTCTGGTGTATGCTTACTGCAATATCTGCTTTGCTTCCATTAATAATACTACATCGTTTCTTCATATCAGCTGCTTTCTTATTACTGTCACTTTCCTGATACAATCCGTTATCGTCTGCCCTAGTCATTATAACAGTAATTCCCGACTGTTCAAGTAATATTTTCAATTTTGAAGCAATTGCCAGATTGACATCTTTTTCAAGTATGCCATCAGCACTTATCTTTCCAGGGTCAATACCACCGTGTCCGCTGTCTATGGCAACTGTCTTTGCCTCATAATCAATATTTTCCTGTGCCCCGCCGGAGTATTCACCGCTTATATATCCTTTGTCTGAATTTTCAGAACCTGTGCCACATTGCTCTAATGCTAAAGCTGCGGCTATAACAACAATAATCTCAACTGCTACCAGTACTATTTTTAATTCAGGACGCATAACTATCACACAACTACACATTTATTAAAATGTATGCACCTTGTGCCACCGCAATTCCTTTAATCTATTTAATACTATTCATTAATTGTAAGTACTTAAAGCATTTCCGACATACTAATATTTATAATTAATCATTAATATACTGGTTAATTACATTCCACACAGAAGCTTTCTCTAGTCCTAGCTTCCATACCGCAATTCCTGCCGTATTGTTATCAACTACGACCTTAAGTTTCTCCTCGATTGATTTGTCTTCCTCAAACCATATCTTCCTGGTTACTCCATTTTTATCATATGAGCATACATACTGCCCTGCATCATCATTCCATATGGCTGTCTGTCCGTCTTTGTTAAGCTCATCAATAGCCGCCTGCATACCAACTGCACTGCTTGTTGTCGAAGTCTGTGATACGCTCCATATTCTTGTAAAGAAAGGTATACCCACAACAACCTTATCAGCCGGTACTAATGCTGTCATATCTTCAACTGCTTCCTTAACAAATGGAAGTGAAGCAACTGAACCGGCCTCAGAACCTGCATAATGCTCATCATATGCCATAACAATTGCATAATCCACATAATCTGACTGCTCCTTAAGATTATAACAGCTGTTATATGCCTCCGGCTTGTAATTATCTGTTGACAATATAATATTATTCTTATGGCACTCAACCGACAACTCTCTTACAAATTGCAGGAAATCCTTAGCATAATCACTCTTAACATTTTCCAAATCAAGATTAATTCCGTCATATCCATATGCCCTCGCATCTTTAATAAGCGTATCAATCATTGTCTTTCTTGCTGTCCTGCTTGAATATAACGCCTTAAAATCTACTGACTTATTAAAATCGTCCACTAAATGGCCACACCTGTAACCCTCTGTTGTGCATAGCATTAACCCACGAAGTCGATGAGTAATTACTCATACTGCCATTTTCTGATGTAATGCTGTACCAGGTTGGGGCGATAACATTTATATTAGACAGACCTATAAGCTGTGAATAGTTATCATTGCCAGCCATACCAGCAACCTGGAACCAGCCAAGCTTAACCTTCTGGATTATTGACAGACCTGCATACTCTGACTCATATGTATTATCTGGAACTTCTGTATACACTTCGCTTACATCACTGCTCTTTACATAACCCGTGTACCCTGTCGCACTTATTACCTTTATCCAGTCGTCATAGCTTTCTACATAATATACGCTGTCACCTTTATTAATCTGCTCTAAAATGTCACCTTTTGATGCCGCCTCTGTATCGTATATACATATCTTTCTTCGCTGTAACCCTGCTGACCTCTCCGTTAATCATATTAACAGACAATCTTGAAGGCTTGCTTCCATATGCATATGTGCAGTTCGTATAATCTGCCACATACTGAAATGCTATATACATTGTACCATCTATCTCACACGCTATCTTATATTCACTATCATATGTATTACCATCGCTGTCCTTATACCCTGTACTGTCAGGCTCGTATGTATATGTCCTTCTATCATCTGTATACAAAACAGCGTTACTTTCTTTGTCATAATAAAATCTTACATTAATATAATCAGCCACAAAATCCACCGGTAGATACAACACATCATCTCTCATAACTCCGATATCACTGTAACTTTTATTATCAATTATAACCAATGTCTTATCGGTATTACTATCCACCTCAAAATATTTATAACCGTCCATCCATTCCTTAGATGGAGCGTATCTTTTTACTAAAAATGTACCTGCTGCCAGCACGGCAAGAACAACCACTGCCACAACTGCTATCAGTCCGGTTCTATATCTGTGTTTCCTTCTGCTTCTCATTCTTATCTCCATTCCTGTCTATACTGTTATTTATTACGCTCACGCTCTGACACTAAATAATTGACTTTATTGTATTTCTTCATTAAGTATACGAAGTGCCCGATCTGACATTAAATATATGCCTTTATTGCATTAACAATAATATTTATTATTCTGACTATATACAGTATCTTTGCAGAAGTATTGTATCATTTAATACTGGCAGGGTCAAAATGTATTTAACCCCGCCTTGTATATTGTATGGCGAAGGGACGCCTTTAACTTATATTAATGTATTTTCCTGTTATATTTATTAACATATTTTTCATTAATACATTTTTCTGAATATATCTTTAATTAATCTATTATAAATAATATTGATATACTCATTTTATTAAATTGTCCGCGATATTATTTTTTGTGATATTATCTTATTTCCCCATTATAACCTTTATAAGAAGGTACTAACAGTTTCATAAACCAGTGAAGATTTTCTCCACTTATCATAAAAAGGATTGCGCTCTATCGGTGTTAATTCCACCTTCACTCCATAATCCTGCAATAACTGCTCATTCTCTTTTGTGCCATTGGTCAATGTATACATAGTTAATCCCTTTATATGAAGAAATCTGCCCATTCTCTCAATCTTTTTAATACACTCCTTGAATTTCCACGGAAGCATTGACCCTATAAGCATTTTCTTGTCACACCCTGCCAGTGTAGCAGTCATTCTTGCAAATGTATCCTTGGCATCACCAAAATCTATATCTATTATTACTATATCATAATTATCTTTTAATATATTAAAACTATTGTCATTCAGAACCCCGTAAAAGTCTATCCCATTAATACTGTAGGCATGTCTTGATACCATCTTCTTACAACGTACTGTTCTTCCTGCACACATCTGCTCTTTCATAAGCACATATGTCTTAATGTCACCTGCAACAGCCGTCTTTCTCTTTAATACACTTGTAAAAAACACTGCCAGCATAATAGTCACATAAGTTGCACCTGCACTGTCACAAAGTCCTGCTACTCCTATAGTCCTTACATTATCAGATATTCTCACATTTTTATACTGATTTAGTAATTCCCTGCTCTTTCTTTTCTGCTTCAATCCCTTTATATGTTTTAATTCTTTTATTTGTCTTAATCTTTTGCATGATAACCCATATTTTTTCATATAATATTTTATATAACTCCTTTTTTTGTCCTGCATCTATGTTCTCCCATAAAGCAGTAAGATTATCCTGCATAAAATCCTTCATAATTAAAGTCCACGCAGCGTTATTCTCGTACCACTCATATATACACGGCACTCTATAACAGCTTTTCTTATCTGCTATAGTATTAGAATACCCATAAAACTGCACTTCATTAACAAGATTTACAAATATTATGCTGTTATGGCATATTTTATCAGTTTCATCTATGAGGCTGCTCTCACTTCTGACATCATATTTTCCGCCAACAACACATATATTTATTATTTTTGAATTATTATCATTCATTATTGCCTCATAGCCATAACTATCTATCATTACTCTTTCGTTACAACTATCCATATGAATATTTTTTAATTCATTATCACAATCCTTAAATAATGAATTAACTCCACTGTCAATAATTACAATGTCAAAATTATCCTGTATATCATAATTAACACCCTGCGTTTCATCTCTGCCATATGACGGCATCAGCCATATTCCCCTGCAGATAAGAAGGCCTTCTGATGTAGAACATATACTATTATCTGCCAATGCCGTCTGTAATATATCCGTTCTTCCCGAACCTTCTATTACCAGACATTTCAAGCCATAATCACCGAGGCAGTGTGCCATACTAAGCACAGTATGGGTAACTCCAATTCCTCTCCTGCTTCCTGATACTTTAATTATATAAGAGTAATTCTTAATTCCATAAATGCTGTTTATTTTGTAATTTTCTAATACACTGCCTGACACATATGTATTATTTAATGCTATGCTGCTGGTTTTATTTATTGCATTTTTATTGATAAATTTTATTTTCTGAAAAATGTAATATCAGACCTTGCAGTTTGTTCCAGTTCCCACCTTAACGCTTTAACATTTTTATAACGTCTGTATTGATTATGACGGGTACATTTATTAATTACCGGGTATAATTTATTATGGACTGTGCTATTGCTGTCAGCCATAAACTTAAGAACCATTCCAACACTGTAAATATCAGTCTGATAAGTAAGCTCCTTTCCGCCGTACTGCTCAGGTGCAGCATAACCTGGACTTATCATACCAGCCTGCGTTAATCCAGCTTTGTGAATCGAACTCCCAAAATCTATAAGTTTAACATTATTATGCTCATCAATTATGATATTATCAGGTTTAATATCAAGATGAATTATTTCATTATCGCAGTTATGCAGATACTCCAATATGTCACATAATTTAACTGCTATATCACAAATCTCACTTGTCTTTATATTGTCTGTATCATTAATATATGACCTTAAAGATTTACCAGATATATATTCTTCAATAATGCAGATACTTATATCATCTTCTTCAATATCGTAAATTACTGGAATGTGGGAATGTTTAAGATTCTTAATTAGACGGGCTTCTCTTAAGATAGTGTCACTATCCATATCAGCCTTTCTGATAACCTTGGCAACTCGCAATGTATCAAGTGCGGTATGCCTTACTAAATATACATTAGAATGATTGGTCTTGGTACCAATTGCTTTATTATCTCATACTTATCGCTAAATTCCTGTTATTCACCTCCGTTGACTTATAGAATTAAATTACTCTGATTAGTTTATATCATACTTTTAATATATTATCAATACAATTTTACAACTTCTTGTCGAAATTTTTAAAATTTAGAGATTTTTTATTTTATGAAACATCCAGACTCCTTTACATATCTATGAAAAATGAGTATTATATTTTCATAGATATAATTAACTATGCACTTCGCAAGAAAGGAGATTGTTATGAAGATTGAAAGAGTTAATGAGAATCAGATACGTTGTACACTCAATCAGGCTGATCTTGCTTCTAGACAATTAAAGATAAGCGAACTTGCGTATGGCAGTGAAAAAGCAAAAAGAACTTTTCAGGGATATGATGCAGCAGGCTTCCTATGAGGTTGGTTTTGAGGCTGACGATATTCCGCTTATGATTGAAGCAATTCCTATTTCATCTGATTGTATTGTTCTTATTATAACAAAGGTCGAGAACCCTGAAGAATTAGATACACGCTTCTCTAAGTTCTCCCCTTTGGATGATGGTGAGTATGATTATGACGATGATTATTCAGATATAGAAACTATTGATGATAATTCCTATAATGATACTTCTGTTCCGCCTACCGCAGGTGATGAGCTTGATGCGGATACCAAGACCACATCAGAGGGTGGGATTATCGGTGATGACCTTATGAATTTATTCAGCAAGGTAAGAGATTACCTCAACAATTCCAAAGAGAATACAGTCAGCACTGGAAGCAGGCATACTGCTCCTGACACCACTGCTATCCCTGAGGAATTTGCCAACAGCGACAGAAGCAGTTCTGATAATAATACTGAACACAAAGCTCCCGCTGCACCTGTTCCTAAGACAAGAATATATTCTTTTGAATCTATGGACGATTTTATTGATGCTTCCAAGGTCATTAATCATATTTATAATGATCCAAGCTATCTTTACAAGAAGTCAGGCAGTGACAGATATTACCTTATTATGCAGAGATGCTGCTGCTCATCTGTAGATTTTAATAAGGTATGTAACATCTTATCAGAATATGCCCTTAAAGAAACTTCAAACGAAGCTTTATTTGCCTTCTTTAAAGAGCACGGTGACTGCATTATAGCCAAGCACGCGATAAATATTGCAGCTAACCTCTAATACAGCCGCTGGTGGAGTTAACATTACCATATGCACATTTTTGATTATCTGCATACAGCTTTATAATCCGGATAATTATACCAATATATACCAAAATAAAAAATACCCCATTGTAGTAACACCAGTCTCCAGTTATAAACTGATTGCAGATGTTACTACAATGGGATATCTTTTTAATATTAAGCAGCCTTTAGCTTTTTTAATATTAGCCTAATGACTGAAGGTAGCTCTGGATTTCTTCTACGAGCATATCGCTGTCAATACCGTGTACCATAGCAGCTTCTTCTAATGTCTCTCCTGCTGATGAAGGACATCCAACACAGTGCATACCTGCACCCATAAGAATTGGAATTACTCCTGCATCAATCTGTATAACTTCACCAATTGTTGTGTCCTTGGTAACTCTTGCCATACCTGTTTCCTCCATATATATTAATTCCTGTTATAATCAGGTTGTGTGGTCTATATTTCCGACACATACAACTACTATAATATTACCCAATAAAAATGTCAAGAATACCTGATTTGTGTTAATTTTTTTGTCTTGTATTTTTTCTTACTCTATCGTATAATATGGATACAATAAATCCAAGGAGGAATATTATTATGGCATATGTAATTAGTGATGATTGTATCAGTTGTGGTGCTTGTGCTGCTGGATGTCCAGTTGAAGCTATCAGCGAAGGTGCTGCTCATTATGAAATCAACGCAGATGTATGTGTAGATTGCGGTGCTTGTGCTGGTGTATGTCCAGTTGGTGCTCCAAACCCACAGTAGTTTGAAGATACATAACTAACAACAGCAGGTGTGAATTATCACACCTGCTGTTTTATTTTAACCATTAACTTTTAATCATTAATTCCTAAACAGTTATATTAACCGCGTTTTTCCTAATTGATACACTTTATCATTATCAATTCTATGAACCCATATTCTTTGCAAGGTCTGCAAATCTTGTCTGTTCTGGTATCCAAGCCATCTTAACAGTTCCTATAGGACCATTTCTTTGCTTAGCTATGATAATCTCTGCAATACCTTTAAGTTCTGTGTCCTTATTATAATAATCATCTCTATAAAGAAACATAACTACATCGGCATCCTGCTCTATCGCACCTGACTCTCGCAGGTCCGATAACATAGGTCTGTGGTCTGGTCTTTGTTCTACCGCTCTTGAAAGCTGTGACAGTGTAACTACAGGTACATCAAGCTCTCTGGCAAGTGCCTTTAATGAACGGGATATATCTGATATTTCCTGCTGTCTTGACTCCGTCCTTCCATTACCACTCATCAACTGGAGGTAATCGATTATTATTAAGCCAAGATTATTTTCCATTTTGTACTTTCTGCACTTAGACCTTAACTCCGATATCGTGATACCCGGTGTATCATCAATAATAAGCTTGGACTTTGCTATTCCATCTGCACCTTCAATAAGCTTGCCCCAGTCATTAGAGTCAAGACGGCCTTTTCTAAGCTTGTCGGCATCTACTGATGACTCAAGCGAAAGCATACGGTTTACAAGCTGTACATTTGACATTTCCAGACTGAATACGGCTGTTGTTATGCCCTGTTTAATAGCAACATTTTCCGCCACATTAAGGACAAACGCAGTCTTACCCATAGATGGTCTTGCGGCAACAAGCACAAAATCTGATGGCTGTAAACCGGATAAATAGCTGTCCAGATCCTTAAAGCCTGTAGGAACACCAGTTACGACACCTCTGTTCTTAGCCGCTGTTGATATCTTATCAAGTGCTTCAAGAACAACCTTATCAATAGGAGTATAATCACTTGCACCTTTATTTCTTACAAGCTCGAATATACGCTTCTCTGTCTCTGCAAGTATATCCTCTGTGCTGTCTTTACCTGCATAACAGTCATTAGCTATCTTTTCATTAACCTTTATGATATTTCTTAAAATGGACTTGTCTTTAACTATCGTTGCATACTGTCTTATATTAGCAGAGGTTGGCACTGATGAAAGCAATTCCCTGACAAATTCAAGACTATACACCTCTGGAGGCACATCTTTTTCTTTAAGCTTCTCCTGTAAAGTAACAACATCTACAGGCTTGCCTTCATTATTCATCTCCACCATAGCCTGAAACATAATCCCGTACTGCTTATAATAGAAATCGTCCTGCATAAGCATTTCGCCCGCAGTAATAATAGCCTGCCTGTCCCATATCATAGAACCTATTACCGATTGCTCAGCTTCAAGACTATTAGGCATAGTTCTGGTAATATTTAATTCTTCCATAGTTCCTCACTTATACAAATGTATTATTTCTCCACTACTTTAACAGTCAATTTAGCTGTTACATCTTTATGAAGCTTAAGTGCAATTATATGTGTACCTAAAGTCTTAATAGGCTCATCAAGCTTCATCTTCTTCTTATCAACTTCAAGTCCAAGCTGTTCCTTAACAGCTGCGGCTACTTCCTTAGTTGATATTGTTCCAAATGTTCTTCCACCCTCACCTGTCTTCATATATACTGTAACGGATTTATCTTCGATAGTTGCAGCAAGCTCTTTAGCCATCGCAAGCTCTTCTGCTGCCTCTTTTTCTTCTCTCTTCTTCTGAAGCTTAAGGTCATTAAGATTTTTAGGTGTAGCTTCTATACCAAGCTTCTTAGGTATAACATAATTTCTGGCATATCCATCATTTATCTTAACAATCTGTCCCTTTTTACCTAATGTTCTTACATCTTCTAATAAAATAACTTCCATAATTAACCTCTTTTCTGCACTTTATCTGTGCTTAAGCTTATACTATATCTCGCCCTCAGCAAGCATATTGTCGAGAGTAAGTTTAATTGTATTAACTGCCTGCTGTATTGTACAATTCGTAAGCTGAGCACCGGCAATACTCATATGTCCGCCACCGCCAAGCTTTTCCATAACGAGCTGTACATTTACCTCGTCTATGGATCTTGCACTTATATATAATTTATCTTCATATTGTGTAATAACAAATGAAGCCTTTACTCCTGATATATCAAGAAGCTGGTTCGCAGCCTTTGCACCACCTATAGTCGGGCTTTCAAGACCCTCTCCGTCAAATACAGTAATAGCAAATGCAGACTTGTATACCTCTGATTTGCTTACTGCCGAAGCTATCGCCTTATATTCATTCATATCATTCCTAAGCATTTTCCTTACTCTTGTAACATCTGCACCGTGTCGTCTTAAAAATGCCGCAGCCTCAAATGTACGAGGACCTGACTTGCTGTTAAATCCATCTGTATCTATTGATATTCCCGCATATAGTGCATCTGCCTCAAATGCTTTAAGCTTAATTCCATCATCAACATACTGTATCATCTCTGTGACCATTTCACAGGCTGATGAAGCATATGGGTCTACATAAGAAAGCACCGCACCAGTAATTGTATCGCTTGAACGTCTGTGGTGGTCAAATACAATTATAGTCTTACATTTATCAAGAAGCTGCGGACACTCTGTTCTCTGTGGTCTGTTCACATCTACAACTATAACTACCGTTGATGCTGTAAGATAATTCTCTGCTTCCTCTTTCTTAATAAACATATCATCTGGATATTCTTCTTTATCTATAAAACGGTTCATAAATGGTCTGACACTGCTTGAAATCTCGCCAAATACAATATGAGCTTCCTTGCCGAACTTCTTGGCAATAATATATATACCAAGTGCAGAACCAAATGAATCTATATCTGGCAGATTATGTCCCATAATAAGCACATTGTCATTAGCCTCTAATATCTGTCTTAAAGCGTGGGCTTTTACACGTACCTTTACTCGTGTATTCTTCTCCATCTGCTGACTCTTTCCACCATAATAGTATATCTTCTCACCATCTTTGATAACTGCCTGGTCACCGCCACGTCCAAGTGCCAGATCCATAGCCGCCTTGGCAATATCATAATTTCTAGCATAATCAGCCGCACCAGTTCCTATGGCAATACTTAATGTAAGTGTCTTTTCATTACCGACTTTTACGCTCTTTATATCTTCCACAAGACTGAATTTATCTGAGAAGCTTCTCAAGGAACTTATATCTGAATACAACAAGATATTTATCTTTCTCCAGTTTTCTTATAATAGCCGCACCAGCTGAGAAATATTTATTAACTCTCTTATCTACAAGTCCGACAAATAAAGAACGACGCACATCATCTACACTTTCAAGTGCATCTTCATAATTATCTATATATACAAGCCCGACTACAAACCTTTCATCTCTTATCTTCTGTATGTACTGGTTAATATCCGTTTCATCAAACATATACATAGCTACAAGCGAAGAATTATAATCTTTGGCAAGAATATTAACACCTTGTGTGATTATATCAGCACTTATTCTCTTCATTTCAACACGGTAGTCCCTGTCATTAAATGCGACCCTGATTTCTTTGAAATCCTCAAAATTCCTGAATACATTGGCTGATAACTCAGGTATGATTGTAGAAATATTTTTATTAAGATCATTCTTTCTGTTAATACTTGCCTGCATAGAAGCATTCATCCATAAAATATTACCTTTATTATCCAAAAGGCAATAAGGTATGCTTAACTCATACAGCAGCTGTCTTTGTACCTGAGAATAATTGGAAGAAAATTCCACTATCTCCTTTATTATTCTTGGACGAAAATAGCATATCATCATCGCACAGACAAAGGCATATATAACTATAAATACTGCAACAATTGACGCTGCCACACTACTCACAAAACATAATAATATATCAAGTAATACAAGTAATATACCAAGACCTACAGCATAAAAATATAGAATTAAGCCTGCCAGATGGTTTGAATGACTTTGTTTGCTTATTATTCATATTAATTCCTCAATTCCTGCTTGCTTATATACAGCACACTACTATGCCCAAACGCATATGCAAATTATAACACAACTTCATCTGTCTTAAAAGCTATATTAAATAATTATATATCCTAAAGCTCAATTACACAATTATCCTTATCTTCATTAAAATACATATTCTAAGCCTTATCTCCAGGCAAAGTTAATAACCAAAATATATTTAAACATATCTGTATAATAAAATTAAAAAAGCTTTCACAAACATATACGTCTGTGAAAGCTCTTTAAACCGCAGATTATACTAACCTGCAATTATAATTATTCTACTGTGTAAGGTAAAAGTGCTACATGTCTAGCTCTCTTAACTGCAACTGTAAGTGCTCTCTGGTGCTTAGCACAGTTACCAGTAATTCTTCTAGGAAGAATCTTACCTCTTTCAGATACATACTTCTTTAATAAAGCAACATCCTTATAATCTAATGCCTTGTTTGCATCAGCACAAAATGCACATACTTTCTTTCTTCTGCGCATTGGTCTTCTTCTCATCTGACCCTCTGGTCTTTCAGCCTTCTTATCTGGCATATCAAGTTACCTCCTATCTTAATTGAAAGGTAAACCCTCGTCTTCAACGCCATCAGGAATATTCATAAATCCATCCCCAGCAGCAGCGCTTGGTTCTGGTCTTGATGGTGTATATGCTGCTGTCTCACCTGACGCAGCGGATTTACTTTCAGCAAATTCCTGTTCTTCAACAACAACATCAGTAGTGTAGACTCTCTGTCCATCCTTATTAGTATAACTACCTGTCTGGATACGTCCTGTAACAACAATCTTAGTTCCCTGATGAAGATACTTTTCAGCAAATTCTCCAGATCTACCGAAAGCAACACAACTGATAAAATCAGCTGACTGCTCATCATTATTGTTTCTTGCACGTCTTCTGTCTACTGCTAATGTATATCTTGCTACTGCCATAGAGCCATCTGCATTCTGCGAATAGCGTACATCTGGTTCTCTTGTCAGTCTACCCATTAATATAACTTTGTTCATACTTATTCTCCTCTTCTATAAAGAGTTGTAAGCCTAAACGTCAATCAATTATTCTCCATCTTTAACGATTAAGAATCTAATAACGTTCTCCATAATACGAATTCTTGACTCAACTTCTGCTGGTGTAGCTGCATCAGCTTCAAACTTAATGAAGTTGTAGTATCCTTCGCTCATATGCTGGATTTCGTATGCAAGCTTCTTCTTCTCGCAAGTACCTGGATCAGTAATTGTACCGCCAAAACGAGTGATTAATTCCTTAACCTGCTCTACTGTAGCGTTTCTTACTTCATCCTCGACGTTTGCGCTAACAACTAATGCTAATTCATACTTATTCATTCTACGTCGCACCTCCTTCTGGTCTTTAGGTCCCTTTTATTAAAATATAAAAAAAGAACAAGGATTAATAATATCACGAGGATTGATTATAGCACATAATTATAACTCTTACAAGTCATTATTGACTGATTTTTGTATTTTTTTTGTATTTTTTTCAACAAGCGAACGCTTTAAAATTATCTCATGCATACAGCCACAGCATTTTAACTTAATATCCGCACCCACTTTAATAACTTCCCACTCGTCACTGCCACAAGGGTGTTTCTTCTTCATTTTAATAATATCGCCACATTCTAATTTAATCATAGACCTATTCTCTTATAATAACTCCTAATACATTACACTCCTTATCTTCTAACTGTATAACTCTGTTATTAAGCTCGTCCTCATCGTAAGTTTCCTTTTCAGCTATTATTGCCGCATATCCACAAAATGCAGCAAGTGTTCCATCCTCATCTGAGTCCACCACAATATAATCATATTCTTTAGAATACTTATCTATAAGTGACTTAAATATCATTATCTCATCATCTGTCACAACACCATCTTCATTGATACCTGTAAATATAAGGCTCAAATTCTTGTGATTAGTTACACAGACTATTTCTTCATTCTTCTCAGGTCTTTTAATATAATCAAGCACACCCTTCGCACTCTTGCCAAGCTTATACTTTCCAAGAAATACATCTGTCCTTATATCTCCGTCCACAAAAAGCACTTTATTGCCTTTTTTCCATAATATTATAGGCTATTTTAAATGTATCCACCTTACCGCCAAGCACTGCAAATGCTTTGTGATTTCCAAGTCCCTCTATAATATTATCTGTTATTTCTAAAAGACTTTCTGCTTGTGTTTCTGATGTTTTAACTAATTTGTCAACATTTACACTATACATACGACTTCACCCTTTTAACTACTTTCTTATTGTACCTAAAATTCTGAACTTTCTGCTTTCAGAATTAACCTCTTCGCTATCATTTATATCTGTATTATTGTTCAAATCTGTATTATTGCCTGCATTATTAAGCTGAGCCTTGTCAACTTCTGCTCCAACGGCTGAAACCACTGGTTCACTTACAACATTAGCTTCCTTGCTGGCTGCATCAGACTCTTGTGCTGACTGATCTGCCTCATTGACTGGCTCTGCAGCTTTAACTTCCTGTACTGGCTTTTCTACTTCTACAGCACTAGCTAAGGTCTCCGTGCTGACTGGTACTTCTGCACTAGAGGATTGTTCTGCATTGGCTGGTGCTTCTACACTAGCAGACTGTACTGTGCTGACTGGTGCTTCTACACTAGCAGACTGTACTGTGCTGTCCGGTGCTTCTACGCTAGCAGACTGTGCTGTGCTGACTGGTGCTTCTACGCTAGCAGACTGTACTGTACTGGCTGATGCTGGCTTTACGTTCTTGTTGGCATTATCCAGCTGTGTGCCTGCATTATCCTCACTTATAGTAGCTGCCACTTCCGCCTGTGCCTCATAATCGGCTTCGTCCTCTGCTTCTTCTATTGTATCTGTATCTTTTAATATATCTTCGTCCTGAGCAGCCTCGCGAAGAATATCCTCATCCAAATCTTCTTCATCATCAGCTTCATAGACTGGCTTTTCATCCTCTATATTAATAAGGATATCTTCATCTTTATTCTTCTTATTAGAATGTTTCAAAACCTTTTCTTTCTTATCTTTAGATGTTTCAATTAAGTCTGGCTTGTGGTCAATATACTCCACATTACCAAATCTTCTCTCGTATTCAAATTCGTGGTTAAAATCTTCATCCTTTGACTTAAATGCACTTATGCAAAGGCATACAATTATCTCTATAAAAGACATACTGCACTTGCAATGGCTGTAATTATAATTGTATTTCTGTATAAATCCGGCTTAAATGCTACACCTGTAGATGTCCCCTCTGATAATATCTGGATTGACTTAACAGGTATTATAGATGTTGTCTTAACTGCTGTTGTAGCTACCGCATCAACATATTTCTTTGCTGTATTCTGGTCTGGATTGACGCATTTAATCTCTACTATATTACTGTTAGCAGGAGATGAAACTGTTAAATACTGTGCTATATCCTCTGATGTTCCTGCCACTCTCTGTGCCGCAGATATTACCACACTACTCTTGAAAATAATAGTAAAATCTTCCTTCAATCCGCCGTTATTGGCTCTTATTGAAGCTTCATTTTCTTCTCCCGGCACAACATATAACTGTGTTGTCGATTCATACATTGGATATATCATCTTATTCTCATACATATATCCGCCTACTCCACTAAGAATTGCTACTAATATTAATATTAGCACACACCTTGAAAATCTCTTCATATCCTTCTCCTTCTTAAAATATTATCTTAATTTCCACTACTGCTGTGGATAATAGTACCACCTGATAGCTGTAATTACGCCATTGTTATCTATGTCAAATGCTATCTGTGCAAAATCATCATCTACTGATGCAGTACCATTTTTATAGTCAGGCGCAAAATATGTAAATTCTATTATATAATTATCCGCTGTTTCATCACTGTCATAGCCGTTAAAATTAATTAATCCATATGCAATCGCATCTTTGGTATTAACCTTGTCAAGCTCATCTAGTGTAAAGCTTCCATATAGATATTTACCCAGCACTGCTGTGCTGTCATCTGATGTATAATAATTATTCTTATAGTCTTGATCCCTGTAATATACGCTTAATATTGAGTCAACCGACATACCGACCTTAAGTCCTCTTGAAAATACATCCTTATCGCTTACTGATGCCGCCGCTGTCAGCTTATATGTACCATTTTCATTCTTTCCAGCCGTTCTTCCGTCATCTGTGAACTTTACAAATATAAGCGTTAAATCATTGTAAGAACATACCTTTTCTAAATATTCCGCTTCAGCATTAGTGTCCTTCTCTGTAGACTCATATTCTGATACCGGTGTGCCATATATATTCTTAACTGCCGCTTCTGTCATCATATATTTAAGCGAATTAATCGTTAAATCTGTATATTGGAACTTGGAAGCCTTGCTTTCTTCCACTGTAGCATATTCCTTATAACTTGTTATATCTTCATTATCATCTGTTATAACTGCTTCTGTTCTGTTACCACAGGCTGTCGTCCCTGCCATTATTGATATAATAGCGGCAATTCCTGTAATCTTTCTTATAGTACCGTTCTTTGTGAATTTAATTCTTGTAAACTTACCCACAGTATTCTTAATGAACTGCTTAAAAATGTTAGTTGTATTCATTATTCACCATTACCTCTGACTTATTTATAAAACCTATTTAATATATTATAACATATCAAAAATCTTTGTAAAATAATATATCTCAAATATCTTTCTCAAATATCTTTCAAAATAAATAATACATCACATTGCAAAAGAATGTGCAAAGAGTGCGGTCACCAGTGACTAACTACATCTTTGCACGAGCGTACATCAGTATAATAGGGAATTCTATCTGAATTTTCTATTACACAAAAAAACCATCTCACATAATTGTGAGATGGTTA
>VOFH01003900.1_pt1 | contig 75920 bp, 107 predicted proteins | sample 5384091 | NCBI WGS metagenome assembly VOFH01 (sample SAMN12384727, study PRJNA508395) | human gut metagenome | isolation source: healthy gut G | host: Homo sapiens
AGGTGAGCGAGGTCACCAGATTCCGGAGTGCCTCGACGGCCGTGTCAAGACGCTCGACCCGCACATCCACGCCGGCATCACCTCGCGACATGACCCAACCCCGATCACGCTGCCCAGCTTGAGGAAGTTCGGCATCAAGCCCTTCGACCTGGTCGTCGTCAACTTGTACCCGTTCGCCGATACGGTTCGTTCTCGGCGCCGACGAGGCCGCGGTCATCGAGAAGATCGACATCGGCGGCCCGTCCATGGTGCGTGGCGCGGCGAAGAACAACGCCACCGTCGCCATCGTCACCGACCCGGCCGAACTATGCGCTCGTCGCGGCCCGTGTGGCCAATGGTGAAGGCTTCAGTCTGGAGGAGCGCCGCTGGCTGGCCGGCAAGGCGTTCGCCCACACCGCCGCCTATGACGCTACCATCAACGAGTGACCGCCAAGCACTCCCAAGCCCGCCACCGTCGAATCCGCCGACCCGGCCGAAGGCGAGAACCCGGTCAACGAGGCGAAGTTCCCGGCCGCGTTCACCCGCACCTGGGACCGCGCGCACACGCTGCGCTACGGCGAGAACTCCCACCAGCAGGCCGCCCTCTACTATCGACCCGCTCAACCAGACCGGTTTCGCCCACGCCGAGCAGCTCGGCGGCAAGCCGATGAGCTACAACAACTACGTGGACGCGGACGCCGCATGGCGCGCCGTGTGGGATATGGCACCCGCCATCGCCGTGGCCGTGGTCAAGCACAACAACCCGTGCGGCCTCGCCATCGGGCCACCGCGGTACCGAGGCTCACAAGAAGGCCCACGCCTGCGATCCGGTGAGCGCCTACGGCGGCGTCATCGCCTGCAACACCACCGTCACGTTGGAGATGGCCGAAAGCGTTCGCCGATCTTCACCGAGGTCATCGTCGCCCCCGCCTACGAGGACGCGGCGCTTGAACTGCTCAAGACCAAGAAGAAGAACCTGCGCATCCTCAAGGTGTCCGAGCCGCCGAAGGGCCACACGCAGTTCCGCCAGATCGACGGCGGCCTGCTCGTGCAGGACATGGGACCTCATCAACGCCGTCGGCGACGATCCGGACGCCTGGAAGCTCGTGGCCGGCGAACCCGCCGATGAGGCCACGCTCAAGGACCTCGTGTTCGCATGGCGTGCAATCCGCTGCGTGAAGTCCAACGCCATCCTGCTGGCCCACGACCAGGCCACGGTTGGCATCGGCATGGGCCAAGTCAACCGCGTGGACTCCTGCCATTTGGCCGTCGATCGTGCCAACACGCTGGCCGACGGCGCCGATCGCGCCACCGGTTCGGTCGCCGCGTCCGACGCGTTCTTCCCGTTCGCAGATGGCGCCGAGACGCTGATGAACGCCGGTGTAAAGGCCATCGTGCAGCCCGGCGGATCCATCCGTGACGAGGAGGTCATCGAGGCGGCCAAGAAGGCCGGTGTGACGATGTACCTGACCGGCACCCGTCACTTCTTCCACTGATCCGCCGCCCGGTCACCGATTCACGGATCGGCCGCCGACCGTCAAGGGTTCGCGGCCGATCCATCACGATAACCAATCCCCGAGGAAGCTCCATGAATCAGCATCATCCATACGTGTCCGAAGTCCACGAGGGCAAGCCGGCATTCGAGTGGTGCGTGCTCGGCGTCGTCATCGTCGCCCTGGTCGTCGCCTTCCTCGGATATACGATGGCCGCGACGGTGATCATCGCCGTCACGGCCATCGTCACGGCCCTGCTGCGCATCATCATGCGCGAGAAGAGCCTTGGAAAGTCGGTCAGTCCTGTTCGACGCCATTATCGGCATCGGTTTGGGGCTGGGACTGCTTCTGTTGTATTTCGCACCGTCACTGTTCTGGATTCGTTGACGGAACCTGGGGCTGCCGCATTGACCGCCGCGTCCACGGCGATGTCATGTGCATCCGCCTCAGCGTCCGTCGCCTCGTCGATGGGCGCATCCGCAGGCGTCTTCGGCTTGCGTTTCGACGCCATATCAGCGATGATCATGACCAGCGCCACGATCGCCGCGGCCAGGACCGGCGCCAGCCAGAAGATCCACAACTGCTGCAGCGGCTGCGTTGAAAGACCTGATTCTGCCCGAACAGCGCGATGCCGGTGGCGCGGGCCGGGTTCAGCGCGGCACCGGTGACCGTATAGGTCATGGCCACGCCGAGGCCGTATGCGGCGCCGATCACCGGAGCGTACGTCGCATTCGGCTTGCCGTTCGCATCGGTGTGACGCATCGCGACCGCGATGATGATGATCGCGGCGATCACCTCGACGACGATGGCCATGGAGATGCCGAAGCTCACCGATGCGCTGCTGGTGGTGGCGCTCGATACGGAACCGGTGCCATAACCGTTGACGGCGGGCGTCAGCCACGTCTTCATGGTGACGGTCTGCGAGGTCGGCAGGATCCACCTGACCGCGCCGGCCGCCGCGATCGCTCCGACCACCTGCACGATGACGTACAGGATGCCGGCGACTACCTTGGTCTTGCCGGTGAGTATCGCCGCCACGGTGATGGCGGGATTGAACTGGCCTCCGGAGACACGCCCGAGCATCGCGGTGACGACCGCGTACGCCAACGCGGTGCCCACGACGATGTACGCCAGGTCAAGCCCGTAGATCGAAGTGCCGAACGTGCAGATCATATAGATGGCGAAGCAGACGAGGAAGCTGCCTGCAAGCTCCGCGCACACGCGCGCCCCGATCGGATAAGCGCTTGGCTCGGTGTTCTGTTCTTCAGTCATGATGTTGTAGTGTCCTTTTTTCTGATGTTGCGGGCTTTGCGACCCGCCGAACGTTGCAAGTTTACCAACGGGGGGACGATACGATACAATGTATTGGCCGTGTTTTTCCCTGTGAGTTTGTCCCGGGAGCGCAGATTCATTGTCAATGTCCGGCCACGTTGGAGAACGATGCCAAACGCATATTCGCGCGCACTCAAAGCGCATGACGACAACAACAACGAAGGAATCCGCCTGCAGAAGATCCTCGCGCAAGCGGGCTTCGGATCACGCCGCAAGTGCGAGCAGATGATCACCGATGGGCGTGTCGAGGTCGACGGGGAGCTGGTGACCGAACTCGGCACCCGCGTCGATCCGAAGAAGCAGCACATCCGTGTGGACGGCTCGCGCGTCCACCTCAACCCGAACCATGTCACGTTGGCGCTCAACAAGCCCAGAAGGTGCTCAGCGCCATGGACGACCCGAAAGGCCGCTACACGCTGGCCGACATCATCGAGGGACAAGTACGAGCGCGTGTTCCACATGGGCCGCCTCGACTACGATTCCGAGGCCTGATCCTCATGACCAACGACGGCGAGCTGAGCCAGCACGTCATGCACCCGAAGTACGAGGTGGAGAAGACCTACATCGCCACGATTGATGGCAAGATCGGCGGCAACGTCTGCCGGCGCCTGGTGACCCAGGGCGTCCAGCTGGATGACGGCCTGGTCAAGCTGGACCATTGCGCCATCATCGACGCCAACCGCGACCAGACCATCGTCAAGGTGGTGCTCCACTCCGGCAAGAACCGTATCGTCCGCCGCATCTTCGGCGCCATCGGATACCCGGTTCGCCGTCTGGTGCGCACCCAGATCGGGCCGATCAAGCTCGGTGACCTCAAGTCCGGCACCTATCGTGTGCTGTCCCAGGTCGAGGTCCGTTCCCTGCAGAAGGAGGTCGGGCTGTGATACGAGTCGCCATCGACGGCCCTGCCGGGCGTCCGGAAAGTCCTCCACTTCGAAGGCGCTGGCCCGCCATTTCGGCTTCGCCTACCTCGATACCGGCGCCATGTACCGCGCATGCGCCTGGTGGTGCCTGCATCAGGGCATCGACCTCGACGGCGATCAGGTGGATGAGCAGCAGATCACCGAAGCAGTCGCCGAATTCTTCACCGGCGACCACTTCGACATCGGCGTCGACCCGGACCATCCGAGCATCACCGCCGACGGCGAGGACATCAGTGAGGCCATCCGCTCCTCCGAGGTCTCCTCGCACGTGTCGAAGGTGTCGAACGTCATCCCGGTGCGCCACGTGCTCATCGCCGCGCAGCGCGCCTACATTGCGCGCGAGTCCGCGGCCGACTCCTTCTCGCTGGGCCGCGGCATCGTCGCGGAGGGCCGTGACATCACCACGGTCGTGGCTCCCGATGCCGAGGTGCGTGTGCTGCTGACCGCCCGGGAAGAGGTGCGTCAGGCGCGCCGCACGGGGCAGGCCGTCGCCGGCGCCGGCGTGGGGGGCGAGGACGTGGCCGCCCGCGACCGCGCCGATTCCAAGGTCACCAGCTTCCTGACCGCGGCGGACGGCGTGACCACCGTCGACAACTCCGATATGGATTTCCAGCAGACGCTGGATGTGCTGATCACGCTGGTCGCGGACGCGGTCGAAGTGCAGGAGTACGAGCAGTATGCCGCCAATCTGAGCGATTACGAACTGGATGAGGGCGACGAGCAGATCATCGCCGGTTCCCGGTACGGGATCGAAGACGAGTCGCCGGCTCCCAAGGCCGTCGGAGTGCTCGCCGTGGTCGGCCGCCCGAACGTGGGCAAGTCGACGCTCGTCAACCGCATCCTCGGCGTCGCGCCGCGGTCGTCGAAGACACGCCCGGAGTGACCCGGGACCGTGTCAGCTACGATGCGGAATGGTCCGGCACCGAATTCAAGCTCGTCGACACCGGCGGCTGGGAGGCCGACGTCGAAGGCATCGAATCCGCCATCGCCTCGCAGGCGCAGATCGCCGTGCAGCTGTCTGACGCGGTCATCCTCGTCGTGGACGGCCACGTGGGGCTGACGGACACCGACGAGCGCATCGTCAAGATGCTGCGCCAGCGGCAAGCCGGTCACGCTCGCGGTGAACAAGGTCGACGACGGGCCAGCGAATACCTGACCGCCGAGTTCTGGAAGCTTGGCATGGGCGAGCCTTACGGGATCTCGGCCATGCACGGCAGGGGGAGTCGGCGACCTGCTTGACGCCGCGCTGGATTCGCTGCGCAAGGCGGACAAGACCTCGGGCTTCCTCACGCCGACGCATCTGCGGCGTGTCGCGCTCGTCGGCCGCCCGAACGTGGGCAAGTCGTCGCTGCTCAACCAGCTCGCCGGCGAACAGCGTGCCGTGGTCAACGACCTCGCCGGCACGACCCGCGACCCGGTCGACGAGACCATCGACATCGACGGCGAGGACTGGCTGTTCATCGACACCGCCGGCATCAAGCGTCGACTGCACAAGGTGTCCGGCGCCGACTACTACTCGTCCCTGCGCACGCAGGCCGCAATCGAGCGCTCCGAGCTCGCGCTGGTCTTGTTCGACTCGTCCCAGCCCATCTCCGACCAGGATCTGAAGGGATGAGCCAGGCGGTCGACGCCGGCCGCGCGGTGGTGCTGGTGTTCAACAAGTGGGACCTGATGGACGATTTCGGCCGGCAGCGGCTGGAGCGCCTGTGGAAGACCGAGTTCAACCGCGTGACGTGGGCGCAGCGCGTCAACCTGTCCGCGAAGACCGGATGGCACACGAACCGCCTCGCCGACGCGATGCGCAACGCGCTGGAATCCTGGGACAAGCGCATTCCCACCGGGCGTCTCAACGCCTTCCTCGGCCAGATCCAGGCCGCGCACCCGCATCCGCTGCGCGGAGGCAAGCAGCCACGTATCCTGTTCGCCACGCAGGCGTCCACGCGTCCGCCGCGCTTCGTGATCTTCGCCACCGGATTCCTGGAGCACGGCTACCGCCGGTTCCTTGAGCGCTCCCTGCGCGAGGAGTTCGGCTTCGAAGGCACCCCGATCCAGATCTCCGTCAACATCAGGGAGAAGAAGCGCCGCAAGTGACGCGGGGTCTCTCCCTGCACGGATGAGCGTGCATGCGCGGCCGTCGCGGATTCCTCCGCGGCGGCCGCCTTCGTTGCCGGGCCGCGATCCCGGCACTCCGCTCGGCCCGCGGCCACGCCCAGAATGTAGGACGGAACGCGCGGTTGTCGTCTGCCATGAATTACAGTGGCGACTGACCGAACGATCTATAAGGGAGCATTATGTCGGTTTTGGACGAATTGGTTGCCGGGGCGTTGGAAGACCAGCGTTCCCGCGAATGTGTCGTGTCTCTTGAGGATGTGAGGCGGGCCGCTCTGGCCGCGCCGGCGCCTATCGACGCGACGCGATGGCTCAAGCGTCCGGACGGCATCCCCGTGATCGCCGAAATCAAGCGCGCCTCCCCATCCAAGGGGCATTTGAGCGATATCCCCGACCCGGCGGCCCTGGCCCGCGAATACGAGCGCGGCGGTGCGAGCGCGATTTCCGTGCTCACCGAAGGCCGGCGGTTCCTCGGCTCGCTGGACGATTTCGACAAGGTCCGCTCGGCGGTTCACATTCCGCTGCTGCGCAAGGACTTCATCGTCACCGACTACCAGATCTACGAGGCGCGTGCCCACGGCGCCGACCTAGTGCTGCTCATCGTCGCCGCGCTGGATGACGACAAGCTCGCGCACCTGCTTGAACTCGCCCACGAGCTCGGCATGGCTGTGCTCGTCGAAACGCACACCACCGAGGAGATCCGCCGCGCGGTCGCGGCCGGCGCCCGGATCATCGGCATCAACGCGCGCAACCTCAAGAACCTCAAGGTGGACGTGAACAAATACGCCGAACTCGCCGAAGGACTGCCCGATGACGTGATCCGCGTCGCAGAGTCGGGCGTGTTCGGTTCGGTCGAGGTCGAGGATTACGGTCGCGCCGGCGCGGATGCCGTGCTGGTGGGCGAAGGCGTGGCTACCGCCGACGACCATGTGGCCGCCGTACAACGACTAGTAAAGGCAGGTCAGAGAGTGAAAGCATCCGAATCGACCCCGTTGAGCGAGCATCAGGGACCATATTGGGGACAGTTCGGCGGGCGATACGTGCCGGAGGCACTGATCACCGCTCTGGACGAGCTGGAGCGCATCTATGATCAGGCCAAGGCCGACCCCGAGTTCCGTAAGGAATTCATGACGCTGCAGCAGCGGTACGTCGCCGCCCGAGCCCGCTGACGGAAGCCCCGCGATTCGCCGCGCTGGTCAAGGACAGGACCGGACTCGACGCCCGCATCTTCTTGAAGCGCGAGGACCTCAACCACACCGGCGCGCACAAGATCAACAACGCGCTCGGCCAGGCGTTGCTCGTCAAGCGCATGGGCAAGACCCGCGTGATCGCCGAGACCGGTGCCGGACAGCACGGCGTTGCCACAGCCACCGTGTGCGCGATGCTAGGGCTCAAGTGCCGCGTGTACATGGGCAGATCGACGCCCGACGTCAGGCCCTCAACGTGGCCCGCATGCGTATGCTGGGCGCCGAGGTCGTCGAAGTGACACTGGGCGACAAGATTCTCGAAGGATGCAATCAACGAGGCGCTGCGCGATTGGGTGACCAACGTCGCCGATACGCACTACCTGCTCGGCACGGTCGCCGGACCGCACCCGTTCCCGGCCATGGTTCGCGACTTCCAGAAGATCATCGGCGAGGAGGCCAAGCAGCAACTTCAGGACTGGTACGGCATCGACCACCCGGACGCGGTGTGCGCGTGCGTGGGCGGCGGATCCAACGCCATCGGCGTGATGAACGCGTTCCTGGACGACGAGCGCGTGAACCTCTACGGCTACGAGCCGGCGGCAACGCGCCCGTCCTCGGGCAAGCATGCCATCCGCTTCGCCCCCGGCACCGGCCAGCTCGGCATGTTCCAGGGTGCCAAGAGCTACCTGCTGGAGACCGACGAAGGCCAGACGCTCGACACGTATTCGATTTCGGCCGGTCTCGATTACGCTTCCGTCGGCCCCGAGCACGCTTGGCTCAAGGAGATCGGGCGCGTGAACTACTCCTGGGCCACCGACGAGGAGGCTATGAACGCCTTCCGCGACCTGAGCCAGACCGAGGGCATCATCCCCGCCATCGAGAGCTCGCACGCCGTGGCCGGCGCGTACAAGGCCGCCGCCGATCTGAAGGCCAAAGGGCTATGACAAGGCCGTGATGATCGTGAACATCTCCGGCCGCGGCGACAAGGACATGGCCACCGCGGGCAAATGGTTCGGATACCTGACCGACGAGCAGGCCGCGGCGCTCGATGTCACCGGCGCGCAGGGCGACACCGTCGCCTGAACCGGTCCCGTGAAGCAGAAGGAGTTTTTGATTATGACGAATACAGCAACCACACCGTCCGGACAGCCGCTCGGCATCAGTCACAAGCCCAGCGCGACGGAAGCCATGTTCGACCGGCTCAAGGCCGAGAACAAGCCGGCCTTCATCGGATACCTGCCGTATGGCTTCCCGAACCCCGACATCTCACTCGACGCCTCAGGATCATGGTCGAGCACGGCGTCGACGCGGTCGAAATCGGCCTGCCGTACTCCGACCCGGTCATGGACGGCCCCGTCATTCAGGCGGCCAGCCAGATCGCCCTGAATAACGGGGAAAGCATCAACGGCGTGTTCAAGGCGGTCGAGACGGTGGCCAACGCCGGCGGCGTGCCACTCATCATGAGCTACTGGAACCTCGTGTACCACTACGGCGTCGAGCGCTTCGCCCGCGACTTCGAGAACGCCGGCGGCGCCGGCCTGATTACCCCCCGACCTCATCCCCGATGAGGCTGGCGAGTGGATCGAGGCTTCGGATCGTCACGGACTTGACCGCATCTTCCTGGTCTCCCGGATTCGGCCTCCGAACGTCTCGAACTGGTCGCCCGCAACGCACGCGGCTTCGTCTACGCGGCATCCCGCATGGGCGTCACCGGCGAACGCGCCACCATCAGCGCATCGCCCGAAACGCTTGTCGAGCGTGCCCGCAACGCCGGGGCGAGAAACGTGTGCGTGGGTATCGGCGTATCCACCCCGGAGCAGGGCGCGAAGGTCGGCGCCTACGCCGACGGCGTCATCGTCGGTTCTGCTCTGGTGCACACCCTGCTTGACGACGACAACGTCACCGCGAAGACGCCGAAGGAAGGACTGCGCGACCTGGCCGCCAAGGTCGAGGCGCTGTCCGAGGGCATCCACAACGAGTCACGCTGACACACCCCGCGCCGGCGGGCTGCCTTTACCGTGCATCCGCCGGCCATGGGGTAGGGTAGATGGCGGTAACAGCGGTCTAGACAAACGAGGCACTGCATGAATCTTGCGTATATCCCTCACCGGGGTTCTCCAAGTTCTCCATCGGACCGGTGACGATCCACATGTATGCGATCTGCATCCTGACGGGAATCATCTTCGCCGTGTGGATCCTCACCGTCAGATGGAAGAAGAACGGGGGCACCTTCGACCAGGTGCTGGACACCACGCTGGTCGCAGTGCCCTGCGGCCTGGTCGGGGCCCGTCTGTACCACTGCATCACGACGCCCGACATCTACTTCCCGCCAACCGGCAACCTCATCAACATCCTCAAGGTGTGGGAAGGCGGCATGGCCATCTTCGGCGGCATCGGGGTGGGGGCCTTGGGCCGCGTTCCCTGTGGTGCCGCCACCGGCGTTATCCGTTCGCCCTGCTGGCCGATTGCATCGCCGCCGGCGCTGATGGTAGCGCAGGCCATCGGCCGACTCGGCAACTGGTTCAACCAGGAACTCTACGGCTGGCCCACCACGTTGCCATGGGGCCTCAAGCTCAACGATGCGGACGCCATCGGCAAAAGTGAGATCTGCTACAACGGACAGGCATGCCCGACCGGCACGCTGTTCCACCCCACGTTCCTGTACGAGATGATCTGGAACCTGATCGGCGCCGCGATTATCGTGTGGCTCGGCCACAAACTCGTCGACGTGCTCAAATCCGGACAGCAGTTCGCCATGTACATGATGTGGTACGGGCTTGGACGCACCTGGATCGAAAGCATCCGCATCAACTATTCGACGATCATCCTCGGCCTGCGAGTCAACGTGTGGACCGCGATCATCGTGTTCCTTGCCGGGTGCATCCTGTTCGTCGTGTTGTGGCGCTTCGGCAGTGAGACACGCGACCTGACATCCAGACTGCGCGCGGTCACGGCCGACGAGATGGAACGTCAGCGCCAGCTGGAAGAGGCCGCCGCGAAATCCGGCAAGATGGCCAAGACCGCGAAGCCGAGACTCCCGCCGAAACCGCCGAGAGCGAGATCCATCAGGACTGAGCGCCCGCATCCGTCCGAATCAGGATATCGCACAAGATCATAGAAAACCGCAATACCATAACACACAAACAAGAACGTCGTGTAGGCGCAAGCCGTCTCGTCGTTCTTCCACCATAGAATGAGAGCCATGAGCATACAAATCGCACCCAGCATCCTTTCCGCTGATTTCTGCAACCTCGAACGCGACCTCAAGGCCATCGCCAACGCCGACCTCGTGCATGTCGACGTGATGGACCACCACTTCGTGCCGAACCTCACCCTTGGCGAGCCCATCGTCAAGCGCATCTGCGAGGTCACCGACCTGCCGGTCGACGTGCACCTGATGATCGAGGCCCCGACCGTTGGGCCCCTGAATACGCGAAGCTCGGTGCCGCCTCCATCTCGTTCCATATGGGCGCCACCCACGCGCCGGTGCGTCTGGCCCGCCAGCTGCGTGACATGGGCTGCAAGGCATGCTTCGCCGTGCGTCCCGCCGAGCCGGTCGAACCGATTTTCGACATCCTCGACGAGTTCGACATGGTGCTGATCATGACCGTCGAACCCGGTTTCGGCGGACAGAAGTTCCTGGACAACCAGATGGCGAAAGTTCGTCGCCTGCGTGACGAGATCACGCGTCGGGGCCTGTCCACCCATATTCAGGTCGACGGTGGCGTCAGCCCGAAGACCGCCCACATCGTCGCCGAGGCCGGCGCCGACGTGCTGGTCGCCGGCTCCGCCGTGTACGGCGCTGAGAGCCCGGCCCAGGCCATCGACCAGATCAGGGACAAGGCCGCTGCCGCATACCGCGACTGACGGCGGAAACGCAGAACATGGCACGCGACGGCTCCGACACCAATGCCGGACCGCGATCGTGGCGACGCCGTCGAGTGCCTCAACCATGCACAAGTCTCAAGGGACACATATCATGAAGACGTTTGAATCGCTATTCGCCGAACTGTCCGAGAAGGCCGTCACCAAGCCTGAAGGCTCCCTGACCGTGGACGAGCTCGCCAAGGGCACGCACTTCATCGGCAAGAAGATCATCGAAGAGGCGGGGGAGACCTGGATTGCGGCCGAATACGAGGGCGCGGACCGCACGGCCGAAGAGATGAGCCAGCTGCTGTACCATCTCCAGGTCATGATGATCGCCAAGGGCATCACCCTGGAGGACGTTTATAAGCACCTGTGACAAACAGACCCCGGTCTGGAGGGAGAAACACCATGCTCAGAATCGCAGTGCCCAACAAGGGCATGTTGTCGGAGCCCGCTTGGAACATGCTGTCCGAGGCGGGGTATCGTCTGCGTTCCAATCCGCGTCAGCTCGTGGTGGAGGACCCGGACAACGACATCGAGCTGTTCTATCTGCGTATGCCGCTCGACATCGCCGTGTATGTCGGCCGCGGCACCATCGACGTCGGCATCACGGGCCATGACCTGCTGCTGAACTCCGGCACCGAGGCCAGCGAGCACATGGAGCTCGGCTTCGGTGCGTCCACGTTCCGCTTCGCCGCGCCGAACGATTCCGACTTCCATACGCTGCAGGACATCCAGGGCAAGCGTGTGGGCACTTCCTTCGACAAGCTCGTGCACGACTATCTGGTGGAGCACGGCATCGAGGCCGAGACCATCCACCTCGACGGTGCGGTCGAATCCTCCGTGCAGCTGGGCGTGGCCGACCTCATCGCCGACGTGGTGTCCACCGGCACCACGCTGCGCAACGCCGGCCTGCGCATCTTCGCCGACCCCATCATGCACTCCGAAGCGGTGCTCATCCGCTCCCCCGCGCCTCGACCCCGAGGACGAGCGGCTCACCATCCTCAGCCGCCGCCTGCAGGGGTGTGCTGACCGCGCAGCGCTACGTGCTGATGGACTATGACATCCCCGTCGGCAAGGTGGCGGCCGCCGTCGCGGTGACCCCCGGATTCGAGAGCCCGACCGTATCCCCGCTGCACGACAAGCAGTGGAATGCGGTGCGCGTGATGGTGCCCAAGGCGAAGGTCAACCAGCTGATGGACAAGCTGTACGAGGTGGGTAAGCATCATCGTGACCGCGCCGCAGGCCTCCCGCATGTGACGAACGGTGTTCGACAATGGGTACACAGCAGCACGCCGGCGGCGGATACCGCCAGAAGATCAAGCAGAAGTTCAACCAGGAGTACAGCCCCGAGCCGAGGGACATCTACTTCACCGTGCCGAACCTCATCAGCGTCCTGAGAATCGCGTCCATCCCCTTCATCGCATGGCTGGTCGCCGATCACCGGATGGTGCCCGCACTGATCGTCCTCGCCGTTTCGGCCATCACCGACAGCCTCGACGGCATCATCGCGCGCGCCTTCAATCAGGTGAGCAAGATCGGGCAGATCCCGATCCCATCGCCGACCGCCTGCTGATCATCTGCAGCGTCCTCGCATTGGGCGTCGCCGGGATCATCCCCTGGTGGATGATCATCATCATCGCGGCCAGGGACGCATGGATGATGCTGCTCGTGCTGTGGCTTGCTCAATACGATTACGGCCCGTTGCCGGTGCATTTCGTCGGCAAGGCCGGCACTTTCATGCTGATGGTCTCCATCGTCGCGCTGATTTTCTGCGACATCTGGGTGAACCCTTCGTCGGGCTTCTGCACCTCGCCGCGCTGGCCGCCGGCATCTGGGGCGTCGGACTGTACTGGCTCGCCGGTTGCATCTACAGCAAGCAGGGCATTTCACTGCTGGTGAAAGAGAAACGTGCCGATGGACGCTGATCCGATCAAGCCGCTGTCGTTTCCCGTGCCGGCCGAGAACGCGCCGGTGAAACGTCGCGCGGTGTTTTCGATTCCGTGGCCAGTCGCAGTCCCGGCATGTCAGGCCCGCGGAAGGCGGGCAGACCATGCGGCCCGCCGCAGACGGCTGCATGACGATTCACTCAAGCTCATCGACGATCTCACCAACCGCCCCATGGATCCGCTGTTCTCGGATTCGAGGCTCGACCAGCGTCCGCGCTCGCGTCTGTCGACGTGGGCGACGAAGTTTCTGGTGTTCGCCATGTGCATCGCCGTCGGTTTCTACGGGTCGCTGTTCATCGAACGGCTGCATTCCGACCCGCGCAAGGTCGTCAGGCAAAGCCTCGCCAGCGAGCTGCGCGAGACGCGCGGCCAGGCCGACACGCTCATGAACGAAGTCAACGATCTGCGCAACCAGGTCACGGAACGATCGAAGAAGCTGGGCGGCACGGGTGAGGATTCGACGCTGGTCAACGACGAGATGGTCAACGGGCTTGTCGCCGTGGAGGCCGGGCATCAGCCTGACCCTGGCCGACCCCATCGCCGCCGGCTCCGACGGGGCATCGACGCCACGCGAGTCCAGCGGCATGCAGATTCGCGTGGTCACCGACGCCGACCTGCGGCTGCTGGTGCGATTGCTGTGGCAGGCGGGCGCCGAGGGCATAGCCATCAACGGCAACCGGCTCGGCGTGCAGACATCGGTGCGCAAGGCGGATCGAACATTCTCGTCGGCGTCACCGCCGTGACCAGCCCGTACACGATCCAGGCGATAGGGGACCGCGACACGCTGGCCTCCGCGGTCAGCAAGTCCACGCAGCGCAGTCTGTATGATTCGTTCGCCCAGGCGGGCATATACCCTCAGGTGAATAAAGAGAGTTCGATTACACTGGAAGCGGCGCCTTCCGGCGAATTGTCCTATGCAAAGAGGAGCGAGTAGATGGCAGCGGTACTAGGTCTCATCATCGGCGTGGTGCTCGGCGTGTTCGTCAAGCCGGATATCCCCATCATTCTGCAGCCGTATCTTCCCATCATGGTGGTCGCCGCGCTTGACGCGCTACTGGGAGCGGCCCGCGCGTACTTCGAGCGCAGCTTCTCCGACAAGGTGTTCGTCATCTCGTTCATCTCGAACGTGGTCACCGCGACGCTGCTGGTGTTCCTGGGCAATCAGCTGGGCGTCGGATCCCAGCTGCAGACGGCCGTCATCGTCGTGCTGGGAATCCGTATCTTCTCGAACGTGTCGGCAATCCGTCGCTTCATCTTCCGGGGGTGATGAACCATGGTGGCGCACAAATCGTCTCGTGACGTGCTGTCGCAGCTGCACGAGCAGCATGCGCAGGACAAGAAGAACGATCGCATGGAGACCGGCTCGTTCCCCGTAGTGCGCAAGAAGCCGAAGCGCCCCGTCAAGGACGGCTCGGCGCGCATGCGCCTGATGACGAGCGTGCTCATCCTCATCATGTGCGCGTTGCTGGGATACGGGTACATGATCCAGATCAACAACGCCGACGCCACATACGAGACGCTGAGCGAGGACGAGCTGACCAGGCTGATCAGCGAGACCGGCACACAGGTGCAGAACCTGGAGCACCGCAAGTCGGAGCTGACCAATCAGCTGGAATCGCTCAAGGCCGCGGCGAACAAGACGCAGGAGGCGGAGCGCATCGCCAAGCAGAACGAGGAGACCAACGGCATCCTCGCCGGTCGTTTGCCCGCGACGGGCAAGGGCGTGTCGATCAGCATCTCCCAAGGGTCGAAGACGAAGATCGACGCGGCGACGATGTACAAACTCATCGAGGAACTGCGCAACGCAGGCGCCGAGGTGATGGCCATCAACAGCGTGCGTGTCGTGACGAAAACCTATGTCAGCGACACGGACGACGGACTGAATGCGACGGTGTCGCGCTGCGCGCGCCGTATCGGATCCTGGCCATCGGCGATCCCCAGAACCTTCAGAACGCCGTCAATATCGCGGGTGGCGTGGGTTCGAGTCTGAAGGTGAAGTACGGCGCGACGGTGAGCGTGACGTCCTCGGATTCGATTACCATCAGCCAAATTCGCAAGTCAACCGACAATACGTATGCAAGGGCTGTAGAATAGCGTTTATGACAGATCCGATTCCAAGTGCAGGCGAGACGACCATCATTGGTCTGCCCGCCATCCAGATTCCCATCACCACCACAGGTGACCGTCCCCTCACGCAGGAGGACATCGAAACCATCGCGATGCGGCTCGCACCGGGCACCGCACTGCTCATCTCGACCAGAGGCGCCGTTTCCGGTCCCGCTACCTGCTCGATGAGGACGAGGTGACGGTCGGGCGCGACTCCGCGCCGACATCCTGCTGGACGATTCTGACGGTATCCCGTTCCCATGCCGTGTTCCGCCGCGTCGGCGACACATTCGCGGTATACGATTCCGGCAGCCTCAACGGCACCTATGTGAACCGCCAGCGGGTGGACCATCAGCAGCTGCGCAACGGCGACGAGATCATGATCGGTAAGTTCCGTCTGGTTTTCTTCACCAAATCCGCCGTTATCGCGTGATGATGCGAAGCCGTGCGCGTTAGACTGGGACGGTACGTCATTCATGTGATCGTGCATGTGCCTGGTCCGGCGCATGCACAGGACGGGGAGTGCGATGGCTGAGCAGACAGGGAGCCAGATGGCCGGGCTGCATCTGGTCGTGCCGCTGGAGCAGAGGCTCGATCTCGGTGCGTCCGACGCCGTGCAGGGGGGAGCTGTTCGTCGACGAAGGCGCCCGCCGCCCGACACGGGGCTACCGTGGTACGGTGGCTTCCAAGGTCGCCGGCATCACGTACCGTCAGCTGGACTATTGGGCGCGCAAGCAGATCGTCGAACCATCGATCACCCCATCTCACGGATCGGGGTCGAGGCGACTGTACTCCTTCAAGGACGTGGTGATTCTCGCGGTGTCCAAGAAGCTGCTGGATGCGGGCGTGAACCTGCAGAACGTCACTACGGCCATCGGGTTCCTGATGCAGCGCGATGTCGACCAGCTTGAGCATGTCACCATCATGTGCGATGGGGAAGAGGTGCATGAATGCACCACCAGCGACCAGATGATCGCACTGCTGCAGAGCGGCAAGGCCGTGTTCGGCGTGTCCGTCGGCTCGCTGTGGCATCAGATTCATGACGCGCTGGAGACCGAGGACTACGTCGATCTGCAGTCGTCCTCGGCGAACGTCGGCTCCGCAGGGTCGGGACGTGTCGCCGGTCGGCCAATCGACGAGCTTGCTGCCATGCGCATGCGCAGGAAGATTGCCGCCCAGCGTGCCGCACGCGAGGCGGCATAACCGGAGGCTGGCGTATGGATGAGCTGCTTCCGCTGTTGTTGTGGGTGTTCGCCGTCGTGTGGATGCTCTCGGTGTGCGGCATCTGCATTGTGAGAAGCCGGTTCGGCACGGGGAGAGGCACCCCGAGGTGAACCCCGTCAGCTGGAATGTGGTGCTGCCCAGATGGTGTCCGTGCTGTTCGCGGGCATCCCCTTCATGGTGTATCTCATGGCGAGCGAGGAACTGTCCCCCGCATTCCACGATTTCTACACCGACCGCTTGGTGATCGGCGCGGCGATAGTCATCGCGCTGGTTTTTGTGGAGCTGTTGCTGATGGGTATCCAGGCGCATCGTGCGCATCTCACCGAAGTCGACCGTGTGGTCGCGGCGCCACGCATACCGAGGCGTGACGCATGCGTCTGTGAGACGAGAATATATCGTTATGGATTGGGGTTTGCCATCATATGGCAAACCCCAATCCATAACGATATCTGGCCGTACGTTCACCGCTGCAAGTGTTATAGATTACGATGAATGCGTTCGTACCAAGAGCATCCGGCGTCAGTTTCGTCGCGTCCAATTCGATGTTCCATGATCCCGAGCTGTCGGTTTGGAACGTGATGGGCAGTTCCCCAACAAAGTGTCTCCCTGCACCTCGTTGTCGTCGTTGCCGAACTTGACCTCTACGACCGGCATGTTGACCGTCTGCTTGCTGGTGATGATGCATGAGAAGTCATCGAACGCGTTCATGGGCGCGCGCCTGCTCATGACCGCGCGCACGAGTACGACAGGCTCGACGAGGCCTTCCTCGCCGACCTCCGGCTCATCCTCATCGCCACCTACCTGAAAAACACAGCCAAAATCTGCACGAAGATATCTTTATCCGGCGAAAGTCCCATAATCACGTCTTGAAAAATAGGACTTTCGCCGGATAAAAGTGCAAAAGCGGGACGTCAACTGCCCCGAAGATCATAAATCTGACATAACGTACATTATCGGCTAACTATTCGGGAATCTTAGAAACGGCTTAATTTCAACGGTCTTCATTTCGCACAGGTAACTGTGGATGCCTCTGGGTGGCCCGTTGTGGCTACGCATTTGGCTACGCATTTCACACGACGGGAGACCAACGATGGCAATGGGTGGCGGCGGCTCGACATACAAGAGCGCCGATGGAATCTGGCACGCCGCGATAGACATAGAGCCCGACAGGGCCACCGGGCGCAGGCGGCGGCTCACGGCCCAAGGCAAGACCAAGGCGGTGGCGAACGTGAGGCTCAGGATGAAGCTGGACGCATACGTGCGCAAGGGAGGAACCCGGCCAAGATGGTCCGCCCGGTGAGCGCTTCGAGCAGTTCGCTGAAAGTCAACCCACCTTCACTACCGGATGACGGATGACGGTTTTGAGGTTTTCCGGTTTTGCTCGGCGCGGATCGGATATGTAGATTTCGTGATGTCGGCGGGCGTCGGAGAGGTCGAGCTCGTAGCCTTGCGAGCGCGCGTAGTCATCCAGAATCGCCACGGTTGCGGGCTCGTCGTCGTACGGGCCCTTGTGCATGACCTGCGCGACCACGCCTTCATCGAAATCGAAGAGATATGCGCGATTGACGTCGGATTCCGGGTGTTTGGCGGCAAACGATGCCTTGCCCACGCAAAGACCTTATCGGTCACGAATTCCGGCAGACGAATCATCGAAGTCCAATGGAAGTCGGCTTTGTGCGCGTAATCGACGCCGGGCACACCCTCCCCCATGCTCCATAAGCCCTCCAGCGGAGGCACGGTGTAGTCGAAGTACCCGTCGATGTGCTCGGCCGGGTTCTTTGACTTCTTGCTCATTTTGACGGTGAACGAAATGCCGTAAAGCAGTTGCATCGCCTTGGCGTAATCGCCGCCTTCTTCGTTCGGGTCGCCCACACCGTCCACCGCGACGAACCGCATCGCCGGTACCATGACGATGGCCGGCATGGTCTTCGGCTGATACAGGTCCTTATACTCCTTCTTATAATCGAACGCCATCGCTCATTCCCCTTCCGCCACCGCATCGATCCGTCCTGATGCCGCCACCGCTTGAGGTTTGGCAGCAGCGCCGACATGCAATCCTCGGCCTGTTCGACGCTGATATGGCAGGATTCCGCCATCATCGGCGCACACGCGGCGACCAATTCATCGCTATTGGCATAGTCCTGAAGAAAACGCCGTCGTCATAGCAGTAGTTGCAATAGTCTCCGCTTCGCGTTCCATCCGGTTCGGTGCCATGGTCTTCCGGGCGATAGAACGGCATGGCGCAACTTTGGCAAAAAACCGTTGTCCGGCATCTCCATAAGCCTCGCCATCGGCACCTCAAAACGGGTGCTGATAAGCCGAATCATGTCGATGCTCGGATCTGCCGTTCCCTTCTCCCAGCGGGAAAGCGCCTGTTGGGTGACGAACAGCTCGTGCGCGAACTGCGACTGCGTAAGACCTCGCTCCTCGCGCACGACTTTGATAACCTGACCGATTGACATGACTACCTCCCGACATCGGAAAACGATTCGAGCGCCTCGCTGTGCGCTTGCTGATTCCATTCTAAGGGCATGGCCCGTTCGCCAAGCGCGGGTACAACAAACCGTTGTTCGCGCTTGCATCCCGGAGGAAGAAACGGCTCGGTCGAACCTATTTCCTCTCCGCCCCCTTCAATTCTCCCGGTTCCTCTGACTCCAGCGTCTCCGCGCAGGACATCGCCGGGTAGATCGAGGGCCCCGTCCACTGCACCATCGCCAAGGCGACGAAGCGCTCCGTTCTGTATGCGCCCGCTTCGATTGCGGCCCGCCAGACGCCACGCGCGTGCCGGCGTATCCAAGCCCTGTGCCTCGCCCTCGTCGTGGAGGACACCTTGGTCAGTGAGGACATGAAATGCTCCGTCGGGATATGGAACTCCACCGCGTAACCAGTCATGCCCTTGGCTGTCCGGCCGCTTTCCGCACCATGCCTTGGATGGATAGGAAACAACGTCGAAAGGTTGGCAAGCATATGTCGAGGGAGCTGGAGGCCGTGGCGCTGTGGCGCGACGGGGGCGGCGGACTGTGGATGGGGCGGAGCGAGGCCGGAACGCCCGTGGAACTGGCTGACGGGAACGGCCGCCTCGCCGGACGACCTGCTGTTGGGCGGGAGCCGGAAGGTCGAGGAGTCATTCGGGAGAATCGACCCCGACGACGTGCGCCCGACGCCCGACCTGCCCGACCGCGACCCGCGCAACGTCCTGACGGACACTTGGCGCGTGGTGCCGGACGACCGCCTCGTGATGTTCGAGCCCGGCGGTCTGCCGAAGTCATGGCGAATCTCCGCCGTGAGGCGCAACGCTGCCGACCTGAGTCTGGTCGTCAACGACCCTGTGACCGGCGAACCCGTCGAACCCGATCTTATGGCCCTTCTGAGGGATGGCTGCTTCGACTTCGACAGGAGCCGCGAGACGCCGGAATGGCAGGGCTTCTGGAGGTCGGAGCGCGGCACGGTGGCCTACCGCGACGCATCGGGGCTCGTCCGCAGATGGACGCCGGGTATGATGAAACCGACCCACGGCAAGGGCAATGCAAAACCGAGGCCATGGGTTACTTCATCCCCATAGCCAATTGTCATATACGGGTTTGGCTACCTTTGGCAGGCTTCGATCCAAACCACTGATTAATATGGCTTCACACCGTTGAAATAAGGCCATTCCTGAAGCCCGGTCGAATCACTGTCGCACAGCGTAATTATCGGATAATAGTACGGTATGTCAGATGGTCACTTCGCGAAATAATCATTCACCGCGGCGGCAAGCTCATCGACGGTATCGATGATGCGGTATGCGCCATGTTCCTCAAGCTCACCGGCTTCGGCGTACCCCCAACGGCAACCCAGGCAATCGAGCCCGCATGCGATGGCGCCGTCGACGTCGTCCAACGGTCGCCGACCATCAGGGCGCGGTCACCGGCATCCGCATCGAATCCGATGCTGTCGAAGCAGTATCGGATGACCGGTCCTTGTCGATGCGCGAATTGTCTGTGCTGGCGCCGTAGATGCCGTCGACCATGGTATCGAGATGGAAATGCTCGCACACTGGCTCGGCCTGATATTGCGGCTTGCACGTGGCGATTGCCAGGTGCAAGCCGTCGGCGCGCAATGCCGCCAGCTGCTCGGGAATACCGGCGTACACGCTGTTGTACAGTCGTCCGGGAATTTTGTGGCCGGGATTGTTCGGGTCGTCGAACACCGCCTTGTCCGCATAGTATTCGCGGTATATCTCCACGCCGCGGTCCAGCAGCTCGTCCGGCATATGGTTGCGTCTGAACGACTCGATGATGGCCGGTCCGATGAACCGGTGCATCTCCTGATCGTCGGGAACCGGCAGGCTGAGCTCCTCGAACGCCTTGGTGGCGCAGGCGATGATGCCCGGGCCCGATTGCGTCAACGTACCGTCAAGGTCGAGCAGCACCACGTTCCTGCGCTGCCGGGTCGTGACCTGATGCTGAGACATGCCTCTCCCCTTACTCGTAGTCGGGAATCCAGCCGCTGTGGTGCATTTCAAGACGCTTGTCCAGCAGCTTCTTCAGTTCGTCCTCGCTGCGACGCTCCAGCAGCATGTCCCAGTGGGTCCTGGTGGGCTTGGCGATCTCGTTGGCCTCCTCGTCGCCGTCGCCCTCGCGGTGCGCGATGGTGCCGCAGCGGCATTCCCACTCGTCGGGGATTTCGGCGCCCTCGGCGAACGGCAGGATGGTCCGGTGTCCCTTGGGACAGATGTACGCCACTTCGCTGCGTGCGGCGAAGTCCACGTTGTCGTCGGATTCCAGTGATTTCGCGCCGATGCTCATACCGCGTAGGCTGCGTTCCGCCATGACGTTCCTCCTTGTGGTCTTTCTTGTCGATCTTTCCCGAAAACTATTATCACGCTACAAAACAGTTCGGACGAGTCGTATATTCCCCGTTCCGGTCCTGCCTTGCCGCCTGCGACGATTCCGTCAGCCCTCGCCAATGCCCGAATAGGCGACGATGCCGCGGTTGACCAGTTCCATGGCCTCGTGCGCGACCTGGGCGAGGTGCGCGCTCCCCTGCGGCAGATACGGCTCTGCCGCCGAGATCTGCTGGAGGATGTCGGACAGACGCTTCGCGTTGCGCACGAAATCGCCGCCGGTCATGTCCCGGTCATGCAGCACATATGCCAGACTGTTGCCGCTGGCCCAGTCGTACATGATGTCGACGATGCCGAAGTCGAGTTGCTGCAGGTCGTCAAGCCCCTCATCCTCGCACAGCATCGTGAGCTGCGCATGCAGACAGTCCAAAGATTGCGAAGTCTGGGCGACCGGGGCCTTGGATGTCGCCGGCCAGCGCCTCGGTTCTCCCCGGTGCCTCCTGGCTTCGAACACCAGGGCGGAGAGCACCGCGGCGAGCTGTCGCGCCGTCAGATGGTCGAACATGCCGCGTTCCAGCGCTTCGGCAAGCACGATGTCCTGCTCGCTGTAGATGTGGCGCAGCAGTTGCCCCTGCTCGCTCAATCGCATGTCCGTCCCGTCGCGCTTCACGTATCCCAGCTGTTCCAGGATGGAGCAGATACGGTCGAACTGCCGGGCCACGGACCCGGTGCGCGACTCGTACCTGTGCTGCACCCGCTCGTATTCGCGCATCTCGCGAATCCAGCGATGCCCCATTTCATATGCTGCTGCATGTCGGGGCACTGCCGGCACGGATGTTCGCGGTCGCGCTTCTTCAGGGTCTCGATGGACTGGTCCAGCTCGCGGAACGTGTTCTTGCGCTGCTCGTCGGTCGGGAAGGCGGTCTGCTTGAGCTTGCGCCGGCCGTTCTTCTCCAGGTCGGACAGCTCCATGCGGATGCGCATCAGAGACGCGAAATCCCCGTACTCGCAGTGGAATGCCTGCTCATAGCCGTCCAACGCCTGTTTCAGTGTGGTCAGTTGCGATTCGAGCTGCCAGGCCGACTCGTTGGCCTCCCACTGGGCGAACGACTGGTCCAGCGTAACGCGAGTCGTCTCGTAGTCGCTGGAGTTGAGCAGGTTGACGGCCATGTTGAACGTGGCATGGAAGCTCGAATGCAGCGGGTAGACGCGCTTGCTGGACAATGCGGCGGCGGTCGCAGGTACGAAATCGCGATGGTCGACGACGATCGCGTGTCCGATCGTATCGATGCCGCGACGGCCGGCGCGTGGCCGGTCAGCTGGGTGAACTCCCCCGGTGTCAGCGGCACATGCCCGCTGCCGTTGAACTTCTCCAGCTTTTCGACGATGACGCAGCGCGCAGGCATGTTGATGCCCAGCGCGAGCGTCTCCGTCGCGAAGACCATCTTTACCAGTCCCTCTTCAAACAGGCGTTCGACTATCTGCCGGAACAGCGCGACCATGCCGGCGTGATGGGACGCGAAGCCCTCCTCCAGCGCGAACCTGAACCGGGAGAACTGCAACGCCTTGAGATCCTCCTGGCTCAACTGCCCGGCGACCATCTCGTCGACGATGGCGCGGATACGCCGCATCTCGTCCTCGGTGGTGAGTTCCAGCCCCGCATTGATGCACTGCTCGACGGCCTGATCGCAGCCGTTGCGCGAGAATATGAAATAGATGCCGGGAAGCATGTCGAGATAGTTGAGCTCGTCGACCACCGCCCAGCGCTTGGGCGTGTGGCGCTGCGCCGGCGCGTGCCCCGCGAATGGACGCGCGCCGCGGGAGCGTGAGTTCTCGGCGCCGCGGCGGCGCGCCGCCTGACGGTCAAGCTGATCGAGCCGGTCGATCAGGCGCACGTTGAGCTTGGTGGTCTGCTCGCCCTGGGCGTCACGCCGGTACAGGTCGAGCAGCTCCGGCTCGGTGTGGTCGTCGGCCTGCACGAGCACATGCTGCTCCAGCGGGACGGGACGGCGCTCGGAGACCACCAGCTTAGTGTCGCCGCGGACGGAGGATATCCAGGACGAGAAATCCTCGACATTGGAGACCGTGGCGGACAATCCGATGACGCTGACCTGCCGGGGAAGATGGATGATGACCTCCTCCCAGACCGGGCCGCGGAACCGGTCGGCGAGGTATGGACCTCGTCGAGTATGACGAACCGCAGCGCGTTGAGCGTGGTCGAATGCTCGTAGAGCATGTTGCGCAGTACCTCGGTCGTCATGACGACGATGTCGGCCTCGGAGTTGATCGAGATGTCGCCCGTCAGCAGCCCGACGCGGTCGGCGCCGTAAACGGCGGTCAGGTCATGGTACTTCTGGTTGCTCAACGCCTTGATCGGCGTGGTGTAGAACGCCTGACATTACGCTCGCGGGCCAGATACATCGCGAAGTCGGCCACCACGGTCTTGCCTGCGCCCGTCGCCGCGACGAGCACGTTCTCCCCCGCCCAACGCGTCTATCGCGTCCTGCTGGAAATCGTCCAGGTCGAACGGCAGCGTGGCTGCGAAACGCGCGGCGACGCTCGCGTTATGCGCCTGACGCTTCTGGAATGCGGCATACCGCTGGGAAGGCGATGGCCGGGTCGATCCGCCGCCGAATGTTTGCGCTGATGTTTGACCATGCGTGAAACCCCGTTCGTCACAGACGGCCATCGCCGTCGGATTCTCATATTCGCCTGCGTGCATGAGACGATGCCGCGGGCCGCGCCACAGCTTGCAGCCGCAGTCCGTCAACGGTTGAAGCGTGACCACCGCGCCCACGCACGCGCGTGACGTTCGCGCTTCGCGTTCCGGCGCCTGATGACGTCGACCTGCGCATCGTCATACCGGCTGATGGCGCTGTTCAACGGTTGGGTGAATGTCGGAGGGGCGAGCGGCTCGCGTGCGTCCGCACCCTGCGGAACGTCCGCGAGCTCGGAGAGGGGCTTGCCGAGACGGCTGCCGATCTCCGCAATGCCGTTCAACGCCCTGAAGCCGTGAAGGGCGGCGTACGCGATGCCTGCCACGATCATCGCCAGCATGAACAGCGAGAGAATGAGCCAGATCCACCAGGGCATGAGATCACTCCTCTTCCGGGGTGTCTTCTTCACGTGTGCCGAGGCTGAGCTCGCGCTGCGCACGGGCGACGATCATCGTGCGCAGGGTCTCGGGCGCGACCGCGGTGATGTGACGCGCATGGGCGATGCAGAAGGCGACGAACCAGGAATCGGACGACACGATGATATGCACTTTCTCGCCCGGGCTGCACGGCTCGACGGTGGCTCCCGGCATCGACTTGATGAACGGAAGATCCGGCTGATCCGTGATGAACACCGGCCGGAGTGCCGTTGTCGAAGCTCCACTTTGCGCAACTCGCTCACCGGCATGTCGGGAATGTCCACGCGCTTGACCGGAGCGATGACCTCGGCGTGCTCGATGCGGGCGAGCCTGAGCACCTGCCATGTGCGGGCTTGCCGTTCGCCTTGTTGATGAGCTGGTCGCGTGAGACGAACTTGCGCCGGTCCCTTCCGGAGTGGAGTCCAGCACGTCGGTCCAGACGGCGGCATAGTAGACGCCCTCATCCACGAAGATCTTGGAGGGGGGCGACGACCTTGCGGTATCCCGTCCCGCGCCGTCCGTGTATTCCATGTCGAGCAGCGATTCGGTGGAGATCGCGCGCTTGACGACGGAGAAGCAGTGGGGCTCCAGCTCGTAGCCGGTCAGGCTCAGCCAAGGGGTCTCCCCCGGCTTGACCAGCTGGCGCAGACGCTGATACAGCGAGGCCGCCTGCGTGCGCTGCGCCTCCGGCAGCAGCGGCGAATGCGCGAGGTAGCTCACCGAAGCGGTGAGCATGCTCAGGTATTGCGGGGAGATGCCGGCGAGGCGTTCCAGTCCGAGCGAATTCGTCGCGGACACGATGCCTTCGGCGTCAAGCAGCGACCAATCGATGTCGAAGAACTGGCTTCCGGCCATCTCGCCGTCGTCGGAGACCGTGGTCAGCGTGTTGATGTCTTTGTGGATCACGTTGACGTATTTCTTGAGCTCGTCATCCGACTTGGGCCTGCCGATGAAGCGCTCCGCGAGTTCCGCGAGGGAGAATTCTCACCGAGGTGGGCGGACAGGAAGAGCATCAGGCGCAGTCTGCGGTCGACCTCGCTGCCGGTCTGGAACGAGGTCCCGGACTTCTTCTGGTGGTTTTTCTTGGGGTCGGCGTCCTCCGGCTCGGGGGTCGTGCTGGTGATGGTGGGCGTGGCGACCGTGGCGCTGCCGGTATCGTCCGGACGATCTGTCGGCCAGCATCATGTTTGACGCCGCCTGGAGACGACGGTTGAAGGCGTCGACGGCCTCCTGCGGGCTGACGATCACTGCGCCGGGATGTTCGAGCACGAACATGGCGAGGTCGTCGGAATCGGTGTAGGCGACGTTGATGTTCTCTCCGTCCACGTCGACCGTCGCCGCGAAACGGCGGGAGTCGACGACGCACGAGAGCCGGCGGAATCGTCTGCGTGCCGAGTCCCGGGGCGATGGAATCCAATCCGAGGCCGGGGATGGGCGTCTGCGGCACCCTTGGCGTGGTGCGGGACACATGCTGCGGCGTCACGGTCTGCGATTGCGTGGACGATACGGAAATCGAACGTGCGAGATAGTTGGCCGCGGCGAGAACCGGCAGATCCTCCTGCTCGAAGCGCAGGCGGATGCGCGGCTCGTCCCCGAGCTGCAGTCGGTACGACGCGAAGTCCTGTCCCTCGGACTTCGAGGAGTATTCAGGCTGGCGTGACTCGATGGCGATTCCCATTGCCGCGAGCTTGGCGCGGTCGCGCTGGAACTGCTTGGCGAACGCGGCCTTCGCGGCCTGATCGGCAAGTTCCCCGTAGGAGTCGGCATATGCCTTGACGCGCTGGGCGATTTGCCGCGAGGTCAGCCACTGCGGAAACGCAGACGACAGCACGGCCAACACATCCAACTCATGTTTGCCCCATTTGTCGGAAAAGCGGCGTCTCCCGTTCGATCCCTCTGCCATTAGTCCTCACGTATCGTTAGCATTCCAATTAAATATGCATGGGTATCACGCACACCACATCCCATGATAGAGGGTTTTGTTGTGTGCGGCTTGCATTTGTCAAAAATAGGTATTTTTTTTTCTTCGTACGGCGGACACATCACACCCAATCACGGGGCTCGATGCCCACTTCCATCTGACGTATTCGCCGTTGGGTACGTAACTGGGCTCGTTTCTATCCTCCAGACGCGCGTCGGCGAACATGATGACGTCACGTCCGAATGTCCAGTCTCCCTTGATGCTGACCGAGTTCGCGGCGGCGAGCGACGGCACGTTGTAGGGGAACCGTTCGTCGAAATCGTGGATGTTCTTGTAGTATCGCGGATCGAGGTCGACGTTCGGGAAAATGTAGTTGCCGTCCTCCATCTCATACGAGTCCGTAAGGTGGAACCGATCGGAACGCATAATGAACAGGTCGTTGGTCGTCTTCACTGGCAGGAACCGCATGCGTCCACCTGCACACAGATCGCGCCTTCGAACAGGCCGATCGCCGCGCCCATCGCGGTCTCCAGCTGACCACCGCCGGGGACTGGGGTCGGTCGGGTCGACGGTCTTGTTGTTGATGATGACGGGAAGCGACAGCACGCCGTCATGCTCGGCGAGCATGTCGCGCAGCACGTCGATGCGCACCCAGATGTTGTTCGTGTTGAAATACGGGTGCTTGGCGATGTCCTGGCCGCGTCCTTGTCGTCGGGATGCACCTGCGACATCTCCCGCAGGATCAGTCGACCGGTGGCCGTGTCGCGCACGATATGGCCACCCTTGCGGTCCGCGTACGTGCGATTGGCGACCTCGACCATGAACGGGGCGCCCGTGTCCTCGAAATACTGGGCGAGCGTGCGAGACGGGCGCGCACCCAGATTGTCGGAGTTCGAGATGAACAGGTATTCGAAGCCATGCTCCAGCAGAGTGTCCAGCAGGCCGGACTCCCACAGCGTCGAGAACAGGTCGCCGTGGCCGGGCGGGCACCACCCAGATCGGGGTTGGCCGGCCAAGATGCCGGCGCTCCGGTGGCCGCGTCGATTCGGTTCCTGATGCTGGATGATCTCCAGCGGGATGTCGGTCTGCTTGAACTTGCGCTGGTGTCGCAGTGCCTTCATCGTGTCATCCGAAGTGCGGAACGAGTTCATGAACGTGACCGGCAGAGGCACGTTCAGCCTCGTGCGCGCGGTGAACACCTGACCGAGGATGATGTCGAGGAAGCGCATCTGCCGAGCCTTGTGGCGGCGCACCGGCAGCAGCGACTTCGCGCATTGCAGGCCATCGAGGTTCCCAGGCCGCCGTTGAGCTTGAGGAATGCGGTCTTGGCGAACGCGTGCACTGCCTTGTCATGATCGATGGTCTTGTACACGTCATGGAAGCTCCGCACGCCGTGCAGCGGCTCGACGGCGTCCTCGCGGATCCACGCGCTCTCCTTCTCGCTGGCACACATGGTATGCGTGCCTGAACTGCGAGATGGCGATCTCGCTCATGCCCTGCTCGCGCATCTTCTGCGCCGACTGCTCGAACACGTCGTCCACTGTCATCTTCTCCGTCCGTTTCAGATCTTCGGCAAACATTCCTATAGTCTACTCGCGTGGTGCTTCGTTCGCCAATCATCCCGCAGACGTATCCATTATGGGGGTATCCGGGGTGGGGCGGCTGGCTGCCGCACTGCAATGGTATGCGCAGATGGAACTTGGATAAGACTTGGATGGGCCATGCCGTCTATGTAGCTGGTGTCTCCCTATTGCGAGGTGATAGTCGGGAATTACCCGAGTCGCGACACGCTTGTTTTGCGTTATTGACGTCATATGGTAAATTCTCTTCTCGGTGCTTTTCGCACTGTTCGGCCGTAGCGCAGTTTGGTAGCGCACTTGACTGGGGGTCAAGGGGTCGCGGGTTCAAATCCCGCCGGCCCGACAAGAATGGCGGGATCCCAACGATTACAAGTCGCTGGAATCCCCGTTTCGTCATACTTGGGGACATGAACTTCACGAACATGGTTCCACCGCGTGTTCCGCGATGAACCGCCCCCTGACGCGCATGAGCGCCACCGCGATACGGCGCAGCCGCCTGGGCCCCGAAGGTCCCGGCACCCACATTCAACCCGGCGACGCACCAGTCAGCACAAGACGTGACGGCTTATCCCGGACACACATTCTGGCCTATAACCCGTTTTACCGTGCCTCATTGCCTCCGCTGGCAGGCTGATACCCGGTATCTTCGCTTCGAGGGGTTGATTTCGCGCTCTCGGAACATCTATCTGCGTTTCAAGGGGTTGCCCAAACGCGATATCCGGAGTATGCGGGGACATCCCGCATTGGAATCATGCGGTTTCCGGCCCGGCTCTACTCGGGCACCAACCCCTCGAAACGCAGATAGATGTCGAACGAGGGCGTGGTCGGCAAGGCTATCCGCGAATCAGAGGTGCCGCGAGAGGACATCATCGTCGCGTCGAAGCTGCCGGGCCGTCATCACCAGTACGATCAGGCGCGCGTCACGATCGAGGAGTCCGTGGCGCATGGGACTCGACTACATCGACCTGTATCTGATTCATTGGCCCAACCCGTCGCAGGGCCAGTTCGTCGAGGCGTGGCAGGCGCTCGTCGACGCGCAGAAGCAGGGCATCGTCAAGCACATCGGCGTCAGCAACTTCCTGCCGGGTCATATCGACTTGCTGATTCGCTCCACCGGAGTCACGTCGGCCGTCAACCAAGTAGAGCTGTACCCTTCTTCCAGCAGGCCGGGCAGCGCGCCTACGATCAGGCGCATGGCATCATCACCGAGGCGTGGAGCCCATTGGGCCACGCCAACCAGATGCTTAAGGATCCGACGAGCGTGCGCATCGCCGCGATGGACAATCCCGAGGGACGTTCCTTCGCGCAGGACCCGCACTGGCACGAGGAAGCCTGACGGCCCGCGCCGACTGTCACGCCTTCGCCGCCGCGTCGGCGATGCACCGCAACGCGTTGAGCGTGCGCGGATAACCGATATACGGCGTGCACTGGGAGACGACGGCGATCAGGAACCTCTCGTCGTTGCCCACGCGCATGTTGGCCACCGCATGGGAGGTGAGCTGCGGCTCGCACCCTCCCTGCGCGGCCAGGAAGCACAGCGTGATCATCTCGCGGCGGCGCGTGTCGAGCCCGCCGCGCGTGTAATAGTCGCCGAAGCAGTTGCCGGCCAGCCACTTGTTGATGTGACGGGTCTTCTCCGGCCTGATTGCGCGAAGCCTCGCATGCGCTCGCCGAAGATGTCGATTTGCGCCTGCTCGCCCGCCTCGGCGCGGGTTTCGGGCGTCGTGGTGGATTGCGGTTCGAGCGGGAGGTGGATGTTCTTCGCTTCCAGTATCTCATTGGTCTTCTTCAGGAACGGCAGTACACGTCCGAAACCGAGATATGCGACCGCCTGGTAGACGATTTCCTTGACCTGGACGGCACTGACGCCGGATTCGAACGCGACCGGCACCATCAGCTCGAAGTCGTCGAGACCCTGGCATCCGATCAACGCCGCCAGAATGGCCATGGAGCGTGTGGAGTCGTCCAGATCGGGGTGATTCGCTCCCGGCTCGTTGACGACCTCGTCATAAGCGAAGTTCGAGAACAGCTCGACGAATTCCGGGTCTGTCTGTGCCAGCGTCCTGTCATCGTTCCAGAACTTGTTCATGCGGCTTTTCAGCTCATCGAACATGATATCTCCTTGCGGTTTGACTGCGATCGGCGGTCATTATGACTCGCTTTGAGATGTCACGGTAGCCGCTTCGAGCGCTTGAAGTACAGCGGCGGCGACACTTCCGCGTGTCGTCGCCGCAGCCGTCACGTGAGAGCCCCCCACGGTCCAGCCGTCCGCCGCGAGTGCTCGTACCGCTCGCGCACGCGAACTCGTGTAACGGTATCGCAGACGCGTCGCCGCGACGGCTCGACAGCGAGTAGAGTGGAGGGACGGGCAAAGTCCGATTGATGGAAACGATCCATGAACCAAGGAGGATGCATCATGGCAGGGCAGACAGATGAGAACAGGCTCCACGTTCTTCGTCACGCCGCCTTCACGGCGCGAGACGTGCGGGAGATGGAACGGCCACTGCTTGAGAACGGTGTCCCACTGATGAGGATGGCTTCCGCCGCCACAGCCCATGTCGTCGCCGAAATGCTCGAAGATGAGGGCGTCGCGTTGGAGGAGTCGAACATTGTGCTGCTCGCCGGCAGCGGCGACAACGGCGGCGACGGGCTGTTCGCCGCGACGATGCTGGCGGGCAACGGCGCTTCGGTCACCGCCGTCGCGGTCGGCCGCACGTTGCATGGCGAGGGGTTCGCCGCATTCGTCCGCGCCGGCGGCAAGGTGCTGATCCTCGACCCGGCTTCCGAGATTCCGGGGTGCGCTGCCGGCTTCAGCGCGGGAGAGGCCGGTGAAAGGCTTCGGCCGCGGTGGAACTCGCCCAGCACGCGCATGTCATCATCGACGCGATGACGGGCATCGGCCTGAGCGGGGCGCTGCACGGCATCGCGGGCACGGTCGCATCCTCGCTGGGTGTCGACGGCACGATCCCCGACCGCACCGCCCTTCCCGCCGGCGACTCGACCGGCGAGTTCCCGTTGGTCGTCGCGGTGGACGTCCCTTCTGGCGTGGGAGTCGACGACGGTGCCATCACAGGCCCGTATATCCCTGCCGATGTCACGGTCACGTTCGGCGCCCTGAAGCCGTGCCTTATGCTGCCTCCCGCGGCGTACGCCTGCGGTCGCGTGACGCTGGTGGACTTCAGTTTCGACATCGACGGCCATATGCCGTTCGTCGAGGCGGTTTCCGGCGACAACGCGGCTGAGACCGTCCGACTCCCCCGGCTTGCAGACACGAAGTACTTACGTGGCGTGACCGGTCTGATCACCGGCTCCGAACGGTACCCCGGCGCCGCGGTGCTGTCGTGCAAGGCCGCGGCCAAGACGAACATCGGCATGATCCGCTACATGGGTCCGCAGGTGTGTCGTGATATGGTGCTCGACGCGGTCCCGGAGGCCGTACTCGGCAAGGGGCGCGTGCAGGCCTGGGTCGTGGGCTCCGGCGTTCCGACGGGTGAGACCGAGGATGATGATTTCCAGCGTGAGACCATCGCCAAGCTTCTGACGCATTATGCGCTGTCCTCTGACGATGACCCGGATGACGATGATGACCTCGCCTATGATATGCCCCCGCTGGTGGTCGACGCGGGCGCTCTCGACCTGCTGCCCGACGAGGTGCCGCCGCAGGTCGTCATCACCCCGCACGCCGGGGAGCTCGCCTCGCTGCTCACCGCCAGGGGCGAGGATGTGGATGCGTCGGATGTGCAGAACGAGCCATTGCATTGGGCGTTGCGGGCCCATGAGCTCACCGGCGCCACCGTGCTGCTCAAAGGTGCGGTCACGATTGTCGTGGGCGAGCCGGCCGACACCGATCGGGAGTCGGATGCGCAGGGTGGATTCGCGGATGATGAGCAGCATGTGCGTGTGGTCGTCTCCGGCCGCGCCCCGGCGTGGCTGGGCACCGCGGGGGCGGGCGATGTGCTCGCCGGCATGCTGGGGGCGTTGCTCGCCCAACAGGACGACGAGGACGTTTCGGCTCCCGATGTCGCCGCCTGCGCTGCCTACCTGCACGGATATGCAGCCGCTCAGGCGTCGCAGTCGGATCAGCGCGGGTTCACGCCCCCGACGATTTACGGTTCCGATGACCGTCATCTGCGCACCAAGCTGGGGCATCCCATCGTCGCATCCGATGTGATCGGCATGATTCCCGCGACTTTCGCGGAACTGCTGTCGTAAGGGCGCGAGGGCGGTCGGGATGCGGAGGCCGGTATCGCATGATACCCGGCGTCGATGCATCCCGACCGTTTGCGCGACTGCGCCGGCCGGAGACCTATTCCGTCCGGATCAACAAATCAGACACCATCCTATTCCCCTATTCCAACGTTGAGGAGCATCATGAGCAACTCCCCCATCACCGATGTGATTTTCGATTTCTGTGGCGTCCTGCTGGACTGGCAGACCCGCGCATGCCTGACCGGGCATTTCCCCAGGACACGGTGGACGCGATATGCGCGCCCGACGACCCGCACGGGTTCTTCCGCTATGAGGACCGCATGGACGCCGGCGAGGACTTCTCTCACATCTACCCCGACGTGGTGCGGGAGCAGGGCGAGGACATCGCTCCGATCTTCGCCTACTACATCGAACATTACGGCGACGCCCTGCCGCGCATGCTGCCCGGCATGGAAGATCTGCTGCGCGACCTGAAGCGGCATGGGTACGGTGTGTGGGGACTGACGAACTGGTCTCATGAGACGATTCACATCGCGTTCGAGAAATTCCCGCAGATTGGCGAACTGCTGCAGGACACCGTGGTCTCCGGCATCGAGAAGATGCACAAGCCGAACGCCGACATCTACGAGCTCGCACTGCAACGATTCGGCCTTGAAGCCGGGCATTGCGTGTTCTTCGACGACACGGCGAAGAACATCGTCGGGGCCAACGAGGTCGGTATCCACGGTCTTCTGTTCGACAATGCTCTCAGGCCCGCGAATCGCTCGCTTCGCTCGGTGTGAGGCTGTAGGAATAACCGGATTCGGTGCTCTCAAAACTCGCAGATATGGGGCAAAAAACGTCAGTCGTCCGGTGTATCTGCGAGTTTTGAGAGCGTGCCTTGCGCATACCGCACCGCAAGCCCGCCGCATGATAAATTGAGCTTATACCCCCGCACCTGGTGAAATGCCGGCAATCCCAATGATTTCAATGGTTTCGTCCATGGTCGGCCTTATAAATGCTGCTTATGACACTGCTGCAGCTGAAATACATCGTGAAGATCGTCGAGTGCGGATCCATGAACGAGGCGTCGCATGAACTGTACGTCTCCCAGCCGGCGTTGAGCTCGTCGGTCAAGGAACTGGAGAACGAGCTCGGCATCGAGATCTTCACTCGTTCCTCGCAGGGCATCGCCCTGACGGTGGACGGCGCCGAATTCCTCACTTACGCCCGTCAGGTGCTCGACCAGGCCGACCTGCTTGAGGAGCGCTACAAGAACGCGAAGCCGCGCAAGCAGCTGTGCTCCGTGTCCACGCAGCACTACATGTTCGCCGTCGAGGCGTTCGTCGAGATGATCGACTCCATCAAGTCCGACGAGTACGAGTTCACGATCCGTGAGACCCGCACGAAGGACATCATCAACCAGGTCGCGAACATGCTTTCGGAGATCGGCATCATCTACCTGTCGGACTTCAACAAGGACGTGATCGGCAAGATGCTGCGCGAGAAGCATCTGGAGTTTCATCCGCTGTTCCGTGCGCCGCTGCACGTGTTCATCTCGCGCAACAACCCGCTCGCCGGCAAGAAGAAGGTCACGATGGACGACCTCAAGCCGTTCCGTTCATCCAGTACGAGCAGGGCGAGGAGGGCAGCTTCTTCTTCGCCGAGGAGGCCGTGTGGCCGGAGTACTCCCCCAAGCAGATCAACGTGACCGATCGTGCGACGATCCTGAACTTCATCATCGGCCTGAACGGGTACACGGTGTGCACCGGCATCGACAACGGCGACCTGAACAACGAGAAGATCGTCACCGTGCCGTTGGACACCGACGAAACGATGCTGGTGGGCTGGGTCACCAATGAGCGCGCCAAACTGTCGAAGGCCGCCGAGACGTATATCGAGAAGCTCAAGTCCGTGGTTGCCGACCACGGTTACAAGCTGATTGACTGAATGCGATTATGGGCTCCCTGTGGCGGGGAGCCCGATTTCGATCCGTGTTCGTTCAGAAGCCGCGCACGTTGTAGTCCGCGGACAGGTCATTCATCGCGTGCAGCAGCTTATATATAGATGAACGGTCCCACTGCGATGAGCGAGCCGAGGATGCCCCACAGCCAGAATGTCGAGGCGGTGACCGTGACGGGCAGACCGCGCGCGGCCTGTTCTTCGCCGATGCGGCCGGATACGCGGTGATACCACACCAGCCAGCCGATGCCCAGCGTGACCCATCCCACCAGGAAGAACATCAGGCAGTAGTGCATTGTGTGTTTGCCGTCGCGTTTGAACGCGAGCAGGTTCAGGCTGTCTCCCACTTCGCTCATCTGCCAGATGTCGTAGATGCTGAACGTGACGAGACCGAGCAGCACGTATTTCAGCAGTCCGCGCTGCGTACGCAGGGGGTGCGACCGGTCCGGGGAGCATAGGGCTGTTGCAGCTGGAACTGGGGCTGCGGTTGAAAGCCGGATTGCTGCGGCTGGGCGGCATATGGCGCGTTCGGATTGGTCATGGATCCTTCTTCCCAAGAAGACCTTCACTGTTATGGGCAAACGGCGTTGATTTACCCTGTTTCCCACTATAGGTCCGTGTTCCTGAATTATGTGGTCCATCAGTGGGTGGCGCATTTTGGCGCACTCCCGTTGCCGTCAGCGCCGGTGGTCGATGATGCGCCGAATGCCGTCGCGGATGGACTGGGGTTGCGTGGTTCCCCGCCCAGCGCCCGGTGCAGTGTCAGGCCTTCGATCATCGCGTCGAGCAGCACCGTGGTCTCGGAGTCGAAGAACCGGCCCATGACCTTCTGTGTCGCCGACATCCAGCGGTCACTGATGTCGCGGAAGGACAGGTCGCGCGCGGCGAGCGTGTAGAACTCAAGGTTGATGTTCAGGTCGCGCTGGTTGCCGAGCATGTCTCGTTCGATGCTCAGCGCGATGGCGTCGCAGGCGTCGTCGACGGTCGGGGCGGACTGCATGCGCGCGGCGAATTTCAGTACGGAGGCCCGGGCGAACTGGTCGAACGCCTGGTGCAGCAGATCGTGCATGCCGTCGAAATAGTATGTCATGGAGCCGAGGGCACGTGCGCCTCGGCGGCGACGCCGCGATGCGAGGTGCCTGCCACTCCACGTGACGCGATGACGCGCAGCGCGGCGTCGATGATGCTGCTGTCGCTCGGGGTCGACTCGGGATGACTGGGATGGCATATCGGCAATCATAGCATTCATGCGGGTTCCATGCTGTCCCCTCGTATATGTATGTTCGTACACATCAGAAAACGGGATACCTCTGCCCCTCCTGCAGTCGGCCATTGCCGGCCAATGCGCCGCTATTGCTCGGAATCGAGCACCGAATCCATTGCAGCGGCCCAGCGCCGACGCAGCAGCATCCACAATCCGATGATCATGGTCAACGCTCCGAGTCCGATGCCGAACAGCCCGGAGGATTGTGCGGCATGTTGCGCGCCCTCGGCCTCCGGCAGAACGTCCTGCGTGACCACGAGCGAGAGCATCGTGTCGATGAACGTCACGAACTTCACCGATGCGTCGACACGTCGCACAGCTGGAAATCGATGTCCGGGTAGGCCTTGCGAGCCGCCTCGATCATGTCCGGCGAGCTGTCGACGCCGAGAATCTCGGCGTGCGGGTAGCGTTCGCGCAGCACTGGCCGTGCTGTTGCTCCCGGCCGCAGCCGATATCCAGCATGCGCTTGACGCCGCCGCCGTCCTCTGGCAAAGGCCACCTACAAGCGCCGGATAGGACTGACACGACATGATGAATGCTACCAATATAGTAGTAATTACTATATAATTTCATAAGTATTGCTAAAATATTAGTATGTATGATTTGTTAGATGAGCCGCTTCCCCGGAGAAGTAATGGCCGGTATCGCCCGGCGAATGACCATGAGACGCAAGGAACACGGCATGACGCAGTCCGATCTCGCCCGAAAATCAGGGGTGAGTCTCGGGTCGATTCGTCGATTCGAACAACTCCATGAGATATCACTGAACGCACTGGTCGGCATCGCCTTCGCCTTGGACTGCGAACAGGATTTCGACGCACTGTTCTCCCAGCCGTATTACCGCTCGATCGATGACGTGGTCACAGCGACGCGCCACGGAAAGGACATCGGATGACCCGCTACTGGATGTAGACCGCGTGCGTGCTGCTCGCAGGCAATACCGTCGGAATGCTTACCATGTCACCTTCCCGCACACTGGCGTTCGCCTACGACAAGACCTGGCTGACGCACGGTTTTCCATCAGCCCGATAAGCCTTCCGCTCAGAGATGGCGTGTTCGTCGCCCAAAAGAGATCCGCTGAACGGCATGTTCGGCGTGTTCGACGACAGCATGCCCGACGGATGGGGACGACTGCTGACCGACCGAATGCTGCGTCAACATGGCATCGACCCGTATTCGGTCGGCCTTTCGCTGGCGCGTCTATCGATCGTAGGTCATGGCGGCATGGGCGCACTGGAATACGAACCCGCTTCAACAATCGACGATGACCTGCAATCATTCCCCGATCTCGACTCACTCGCCGAGGAATGCCTGAATGTGATGAGCGCCGACTTCTCGAATGACCTCGACCAGCTGTTTGTCCTTGGCGGTTCGTCAGGCGGAGCCCGCCCGAAAATCCTCACCACAATCAATGGCGAGGAATGGCTCATCAAGTTCCCTCATCCGTGGATGCACCCGATATCGGCGAGATGGAATACCACATATCGAATCTTGCACGCACTTGCGGAATCGACATGCCGGAAATCAGGTTGTTCCCTTCACGTCGATGCGCAGGCTATTTTGGCGTCAAGCGCTTTGACCGCATACCGCTCACGAACGGCGAAATCGGCAAGGTGCACATGGTTTCCGCCGGCGGCCTGTTGGAGACTTCACACCGCATCGCCAATCTGGACTACGCCTTGCTGATGCGATTGACCATGCGCATGACCGGCGGCATCAAGGAATGCTAACGATTGTATCGACTCATGTGTTTCAATGTGTTCATCGGCAATCGCGACGACCACGCGAAGAACTTCTCCTACCTGCATGATGCGGAGTCCGGCGCTTGGAGCCTCTCCCCCGCGTACGACCTTACCGAGAATCCCGGTATCAACGGCGAACACACCACTGCGGTCAATGGTAAAGGGGCGCGGCATCACCGTTGAGGACATGGCAGACATCGGCATGAAAGCCGGCATCCCACGAACCCGATGCATATCGATTGCGCGGAACATGCGCGAAGCGCATCGCGGATGCCGGTTTTACCGTACGCAACTGAAGGTGGACCGAACACCTTCGAGGGACCCGACCTCACCGGAAGTCGATTCAGCGGAAACGTTCGTCGAGCAGGGCGTCGCGGCGGGCGTGGTGCGGATGCGGCCGTGCATCGGGAAGACGCATACGCCAAGTATTTCATCGGGCAGAGCTATCTGGCACCGCTGGTCTCGGGCAAGGAAGTCAACGTTTCCAACGTCACATTCGAGGCGGGCTGCCGCAACAACTGGCATATCCATCACAAGGCCTGTCAGATTCTCATCGCCGTGGGCGGACGCGGCTACTACCAAGAGTGGGGCAAGGAGCCAGTTGCGCTCAACCCCGGCGACGTGGTGTACGTGGCGCCGGAGACCAAGCACTGGCATGGGGCCGCGCCGGATTCCGACTTCGCGCATATCGCCATCATGAACGCGGTGGACGGCGCCTCGAACGAGTGGCTGGAGCCGGTCGAGGCCGACTACGACGCGTTGCGTTGAATCGAAGGACAGTCGCTCGCGCTCGTCAGAACACCACCGCCGACACGATGGTCAGCGAAAGCAGCGAGAACAGCGTGCTTACGAGCACGAAGCCGACCGCGTAGTCGGGCATGTTGTTCCTGCGGGCGGTGAACATGGCGATGGTGGTCATGGTCGGCAGGCCGGCCACCAACGTGATCATCATGATCATGTCGTGGGTGATCGGCAGCTCCGGCAGCGCTCCGGCGGCCGCGGTGAGTAGCGCGTACAGGCCCAGCGGGAAGGCGATCATCTTGGCGACCAGCCCCACGTACAGTTCGTAGCGTTTCAGCACGCCCCACCATTTGGTCAGCGCGAACAGGCCGCCCAGGTAGATCAACGACATCGGCGTGGCCATGCCTCCGATGGTGCGCAGCGGAGTCAGGACGATCGAGGGAATCCTCACGCCGAGCATGATCAGCACCAAGGCGAGCATCACCCCGATGAACGCGGGGTTGACGAACCTCCCCAGCAGATTGCGCACGCGCAGGCCGAGCGTGGGCCGGCCGGCGGCGTCGGGTGATGCGACGGTACCGGGTTCGGGAACCGGCTCGCACAGCCATACGCCGTACGTCCATAGCAGCGTCTGATCGACGATCGACATCAACGCGACGTAGATCGCGCCCTCGTGCGGCCATAACGCCATGATGATCGGAATGCCGATGAATCCGGCGTTGCCGAAAATCAGCGCCGCCTGGAACACGTGGCTGCGCGAGCCCTTGAGCCGCAACGCCCACGCGACCAAGCGGAACACGAGGATAAGCAGGGCGTACATCACCGCGGTCAGCAGCATGGCGCCCCAATTGGCCTCGACCTGCGCGCGGTCCGCACCCGCCATGGCGTTCGAGAACACCAGCAACGGGATAAGCACGTTGAGCAGCAGCGAGCACATGCCGTCGAGCGCGGTCTGGCCGTAGAAGCGAAGCCTCACACATCCATACCCGACCATCAGCATGATCAGGAATCCGACCAACTGGCCAACCATAATAGCGAATTGACCCATTGCCCCTACATCTCCAGCATCGAACGCAGCCATTCGAGTTCGGCGGCGATCTGCGCGTCATGCACGGTGATGATACCCTTGCGGTACGGGTCGTCGATCTGCTCGGCGCTCAACGGATTGCCCGCGTCACAGTAGAAGAAATGCACGTCGTGGCCGTTGAGCAATTCGTAACGGCGGCGCAACACCGCGTCACGGTCGGTTTTGTCTGGCACGACGGACAGGAAGGTAAGCACGACGGTGCCAGGTGAAATCGGTGAGATTGAAACCACTGGTGCTTTTAAGCTCGTCGATCAACTTGGCGCGACCCGCGTCCAGCAGGGTGAACACGCGACGCTGGCGCCCGTCGCGAATCGACGCCTGTTCGGAGATCAATCCCGCTTCGACGAGCCTATTGGTCGCCGGATAAATCGCGCCGTCGCTGAATTTGCGCGTGTACCCCTGCAGCTGCTCCATCTTCTTGCGCAACTCGTAGCCGCACATGGAACGCTCCGAAAGGAACCCCAGAATCATCATCTCAATCAAGCTCATGATTGTCCATCATAACTCGTTTCAACATACCCGTGGCGCCGTCTCGTCACTCCGTCGGGCGAGGAGCAGCCTCTCCCGGTCGCCACGACTGGAGAAACGACTCGTTTTTTGCCGCATCGTCGCGGTAGGCTTTGCCGACCTCGTCGATGAGCCCATGGAATTCCTGAAGGTCGGCGACGTCCAGCCCGGTGTCCAGCACCACGGGGGCATACGCCTTATGAAACGCCGGGTATCCGGTACCGGCGCATCGAAGCCGAGGAACGCGAACAGGCGCCGTGCGTAGGTGTCGGCCACGAACGTGCGGCGGGAGAACACGTAGAGCATCATATCGTCGGCCGTTTCGCCGCCGATGCCGAACAATCCGAGCAGTTCGGCGCGCAGCTCGGCGTCGGTGATGCCGTCGGCTCCTTCGGGAGAGGCGTCGCAACGCCCACATACCAACGGCTCAACGAGCGCAGGGTCTTGGATTTGTTGACGTAGAAGCCCGACGCGCCGAATCAGAACTCCTGCAAACGCTCCGGCTCCACGACCGTCAACGCATGGGGTCGAGCATGCTCTCCGCCTTCAACGCCGCGAGCGAACGATCCACATTGCCCCACGCGGTGTTCTGCGTGAGCACCGCGCCCACCATGATCTCGAATGTGGTGTCCGCCGGCCACCATCCGGTCGGGCTCAGTTCCGCGGACAGCGCGCGGTACAGCGACTCGATGTCGCCGGCTGCGGGCCTGCGCCGGGATTGCCTGCCATTGCCGCGCACCGATGCCATGGTCAACGGTACAGGCGCTCGATGAGAATGTCGGAGACGGTGAGGCGCGCCTCGCTGAGCAGGTTGTCGAGCACCACGCCGGCGAGATCGGCGGCGGGCATGAACGTGTGCTGCTTGTCGAGTGAGACGTAGTCGTGGCTCTCGCGGTAGAAGTCGGTGTCGATGCCGCCGGGGTACACGCCCACGACGGTGACGCTCGACCCCTTGTACGCGGCCTTGAGGCTCTGTGTATACCCCTTCTCACCCCACTTGGTGGCGCAGTACACGGATTCGTTGGCGTTGCCGCGCGTAGCGGCGGTGCTCATCACGTTGGCGATTTTGAGGTTCTGTTCGTCGCATGCCTTGAGCGTCTGGACGCACCACAGAATCATGCCTTTGAGCCCCTTGAGGCACTTGTCCACGTCGGCGGCCTCGTAGTCGACCGGCTTTTTGAACGAGGGCTGCCCCGCGTTGTTAATCAGCAGGTCGATGTGCCCGATCTTGGCGATATCGGCCACCGAGGCTTTGACGAAGTCCTCGTCGGACACGTCGCCGACGAACCCGCGGTAAGAGCCCCGGGGGAATTCGCCGGCCAGTTCGGTCTGGCGTTCGGCGTTGAAGTCGATGCCGGCGACGAACCATCCGCGGTCGATGAGCTGTCGCGTGAGTTCATAGCCCAGTCCGAGGGCGCTGCCCGTCACGATGGCGATGCGTTTGCCGTTCGTCCGTTCCATGATTCGTATGCCTCCCTGCCTTCGTCGGTTCGTCGCCGTCCGGCGATCACTGCCCGATGCCGCGACGAAACGCTGTTGAAAACGTATGCACAATGCATTTTATCGAATCCGTCCGACCCGTCGCCGTCGCCATCGCCTGCGCATGGGGCGGCGAATCAGCTCAATTCGCGTAGGATGCGGCGCATGAATGGAATGGTGACCGCGAAGGTGAGCACGTCGGACACCGACTGTGCCATTTCCACGCCGAGCACGCTGAACGCCAACGGCAGCACCAGTACGATCGGCGCCAGAAACAGGCCCTGCCGGCACAATGCCAGGAACGAGGCGATGCCGGTGCGGCCCATGGTCTGGGTCATCATATTGCCCATCATGTTGAAGCCATTGAACACCACCGTGCAGCATTGAATGTGCAATGCGGACACACCCACCGCCACCACGGCCGGGTCGGAACGGAAGATCTCGACCAGTTGCGGTGCGAACACCCACAGCAGCGCGGCCAACGCCACAAGCACGCCGGTGGCGAGCCGCACGCAGAACCAGTACCCTTCCTTGACGCGCGCGTACAGGCCGGCGCCGTAGTTGTATCCGCACACCGGCTGGAAGCCCTGGCCGAGGCCCACGATCACCGAGTTGGCGCCCAACATGATGCGCATCACGATGGCCATGCCGGCGATGGCCGCGTCGCCGAACGGGTTGGCGGCGATGTTCACGCAGGTCACGGAGATCGAGCCGGCACCCTGCCGAATCAGCGAAGGCAGGCCGCCGCCGGCCACTTCGCGCATGAGCAGCACATCCGGCCTGCAATTGCGCAAGGACAGCTTCATTACGCCGAATTTGCGGCTCATCGTGGTCAGAATCGTGAAGCTCACCGTCTGGCAGATGGCGGTGGCCAGGCCGGCGCCGAATATCCCGAGGCCCAGCACGAAGATAAACAACGGCGCGAGCAGGAAATTCAGCAATGCGCCCGAAACCAGCCCGATCATGCCGAACGCCGATTGCCCTTGGTATCGCAGCAGTCCGTTGAGCGCGAACGACCCGCATACGCAGGGCGCGGCGACCAACAATGGCGTCAGGTATTGCACCGCGTACGGCGCAATCGTCGGGAGTCGATCCCAGCATGACGACCAGCGGCCGCAGGGTCAGCAATCCGATTGCGGCAATCACCAAACCAGAGAGCACCGCGCCCGCGAAGCCCACGGCCAGTAGTCGGGAGGCGCGCTCATTGTTCTGTTTGCCGAGTTCGCGGCTCATCGAGTTGCCCGCGCCGTTGCCGAAGAAGAAGCCGAGCGCCTGCATCACGGTCATGATGGAGAACGCGATGCCGATCGCGCCGGATTGCGCGGTGCCCAGCTGCCCTATGAAAAAAGTGTCGGTCAAATTGTAGGCGGTGGTCACCAGATTGGAAATGACGGCCGGCAGGCATAGTTTGAGGATCAGCGGTTTGACCGGCTGCCCGGTCATCTGCCGGTATTTCGCGTCCGCGCTTGCGCGTCTAATGCCATGAATCTGCACCATGGACGGCTATCCTACTCGCGCGGCATCCCTCGCAGCCGTGCATGACCGCCATGTGGGTCGCCCACGGATACAGTCACCTCAGGTACCGCCCGTGATGCTGTTCGGATCGGCCGCGACCTGTTCCGGCGTTCCGGTGGCGACGATGCGTCCGCCGCTTTCGCCGCCGCCCGGACCCATATCGATAATCCAGTCGGCGTTGGCGATCACGTCGAGGTCGTGTTCGATGACCACGACGGTCGCGCCGGACGCCACGAGTCGGTCAAACACGCCGAGCAGCACCCGCACATCGAGCGGATGCAGGCCGATGGTCGGCTCGTCGAACACGAACACGGCGTCCGACTGAGCCCGGCCCATTTCGCTGGCAAGCTTCAGGCGTTGCGCCTCACCGCCCGAAAGCGCCGGCGTCGGCTCGCCGAGCGTCAGGTAGCCCAGACCCAGATCGTGCAGCGTGGTCAGTCGCGCATGCACCTTGCGCATGTCGCCGGTCACGGCCAACGCCTGATCCACGCTCATCGCCATCAGCTGCGGCAGGGTGAGTTCGCGCCCGTCCTTGGTCGTGCGGTGAATCGAGTCGGCTTCGGGCGCGTACCGGGAGCCCGCAGCAATCGGGGCATTCGATGGTCACATCCGGCAGGAACTGCACGTCGAGCGAGATCGAACCGGTGCCGTCGCATGTAGGGCAGCGCAGTCTGCCGGTGTTGTAGGAGAAGTCGCCGGCCTTCCAACCGCCCGCCTTGGCTTCGTCGCTTCGGGCGAAGGCGCGGCGCAGGTCGTCGTGGATGTCGGCGTAGGTGGCCACGGTGGAACGCACGTTCGCGCCGATCGGCGTGGCGTCGATGAGGTTCGCGCGCTCGATGCCGTCGGCGTCGATCGAGCGCACATGCTCGGGCGGCTTCTCCCCCGCAGACCGTGCCTTGAGCGCGGGAATCAACGATTCGAGCACCATCGTGGTTTTGCCGGAGCCGGAGACGCCGGTCACCGCCACCAGACGGCCGCGCGGAATATCAACATCCAGCGGTTTGACCGTATGCAGCTGACTGGTTGTCATGCGAATATGCCCAAGGTCGAACATATGCGAGACGGGCATGCACCCGCGTTCACGGACACTTTCGCCATCGGCCAGGAACGGCGCGATGCGGCTGCGTGGATTCGCCGCCACGTCGCCGACCGTGCCCTGCGCGATCACATGCCCGCCTTCGGCACCGGCGACCGGACCCATTTCGATGAGATGATCGCATGCCTTGAGCACACGCACATCATGGTCGACGACCACCACGGAGTTGCCATCCACCACGAGGTCGCGCATCACGCCGAGTAGACCGTCCACATTCGCCGGGTGCAGGCCGATGGACGGTTCGTCGAGCACGTAGAGCACGCCGGTGGTGCGGTTGCGCACGGCGCGGGCAATTGCACGCGCTGGCGTTCGCCGGTCGACAGGGTCGCTCCGGCGCGATCGAGCGCGAGGTAGCCGAGTCCGAGCTCCAACAACCGGCGGGCCACATCGAGGAAGGATTCACAGATGTTCGTCGCCATCGGGCGCATGTCGGCCCCGAGCGACCCGGGCACGCTACGCACCCAGTCCACCGCCGCGTCCAAGGTCATCGCGCTCGCCTCGGCGAGATTCAGTCCGCGCACCCGTGGGGCGCGCGCCGCCTCGCTGAGCCTCGTGCCGCCGCAATCCGGGCAGGTTTTCTCCTCGAGGAACCGCGCCACGCGTTTCAGCCCCTTATCGTCCTTAACCTTGGCGAGTGCATTCTCGACGGTATAGACGGCGTTGTAGTAGGTGAAGTCGAGTTCGGCGAAATCGTCGCCTTTCTTCGGCTTGTAGAGGATGTGCTTCTTGACGGCCGGGCCATTGAAGACGATGTCGCGCTCTTGAGGCGTGAGCTCCTTAAACGGCACGTCGGTGCGCACGCCCATCTCGCCGGCTACCTGCTTCATCAGATCCCACATCAACGAACCCCATGGCAGCACCGCGCCCTCGTCGATGCTTTTCGATTCGTCGGGTACGAGCGCCGCGCGGTTCACCTCGCGCACGATGCCGGTGCCGGCGCAGGCCGGGCATGCGCCGGCCGAGTTGAAGGCCAAGGATTCAGCGCCGGGCGCGTGAAAATCCTTGCCGCAATTCGCGCAGACGATGGGCAGGCCGGCGGCCACGTTGAGCGTCGGTTCATTGCGCGCCCCGCAATGCGGGCACACATGTGAGGCGAGACGTGAGAACAAGAGACGCAGGCTGTTGAGCAATTCGGTCATCGTGCCGAACGTCGAACGGATGCCGGGCACCGCGGGCCGCTGGTGCAGGGCCAGCGCGGCGGGCACGTGCAGTACTTCGTCCACCTGCGCGCGGCTCGCTTGAGTGAGGCGGCGGCGCGTGTACGTGGACAGCGCCTCCAAATAGCGCCGTGAGCCTTCGGCATACAGCACGCCGAGTGCGAGCGAGCTCTTGCCCGAACCGGAGACGCCGGCCACACCGACCAGTTCGCCCAGAGGCACGTCGACGTCGACGTTCTTGAGGTTATGCACGCGTGCGCCGCGCACCTCGATCGACTCCGGGCGCGCATCGTCCCGTATCCGCTGCATATCGGGCACCCCTTCACTCAAGTCTCCTACGACGCGTCACGTCATCACCTACTGTAGGGACGCCAACTGGCCGACAAGGGACATATTCGGACCGTTGCAAGAGGTACATTCGACCTCCTGCAGAATGCTGACTGTCTTCAGAGAGGTACCGAATGGGAACCCTCGAGTACAAACGCCATCATTGCAACGTTGATACTCGGGTTCTCATGTTTCAGGCACCTCATTGAACGCAGATAGCTCTCCGCAACAAGACAAATGTACCTCTTCCAAAGGAGAAACATCTACGAGGCATAGACGTACGCCTCATAGGAGGCGTACTTGGGCAGACCATAGATCTGGATGGAGAACGCGCGGGATTCGCCTTTGGCCGGTTTACGCACATACTCACTACGCCAGAACACGAAGTTCCCCTTCTCGTCGCGCAGGATGAGCGAAATGGCGATGCGCGCCGCCTCGCCAGCCGCAGCGGCATCTTCTTGCGCACGAACGGCCCGGCTCCATCGAGGCTCACCATTTCGGTGACGCCGTATGCGCCGTCCGCCAGCACCCGTTCGACGCAGTAGGCGTCGTCGAGCATCATGGCGTGCATGGTCTGCCGTTCGTCCATAATCGTCGTCGTCCCCCGAGCGCCGCTGCCTGCAGTACAGTTCGGACACTCCGGCGAGACGCAGCAGCCGTTGCGTTTCGATGTCGTCGCTGGCGAGCAGACGTTCCGGCAGCTCATCGGTCAGATGCGCCGGATCGTTGACGTTCATGCCTCGCCTTCCCTGGTATGTCTTCACATGCCGGACCGCCGGGAGATCTCCCGTCGGGAGCGTCAATCGACTGCTGCCCGTTCGTTTCACTGTGACCAGACTACATGGCGCGGCGGCGTGCGACACGGCTCCGGTGCCGGAATCATCCATGCGGAAAAAATTTCCGAAATTCAGTTGGCAACTGATGACGGGCCGCCGCATCGCCCATGACAATGGACGATGTCACCAGTGTCCGCGCATAAACGCGCGATTGAAGAGAAAGAGCAGACCATGACGAACCCATCCGATTTCACGCCACAGCCACCCCAAGGATCGGGGCCGCAACCCGTCCAGCTCCCACTCAGCCGTGCCGGTCCAGCCCGCGGGGAACACCGTGCGCCGCAGACGCCGGGCGTCATCCCCATCGCTTCCGGCACTCCTAACACTCCCAATACACCCGACGCACCCAATGTCCGCAACAAGAAGACCAATCTGGCTGGCGGTGTTCGCGATCATCGTCGCCGCGGTGTTCCTGCTGATCACCTTCATCGGTGTGAACAGCTGGAGTCTGTTGGCGTTCTTCGCGCTGTTGCCGGTATTGTTGTCCGGATTCGCCGTCTACACAACCCGCAAGGACGGCAAGGCGCAGGGGCGCGTGCTCGCCTGGGTCGCGGTCGGTATCACCGTGGTGGCGCTGATCGTCGGCGGCGTGGGTGTCGTACGCAACGGCCCGAGGCCAAGGCCTCTCATGACGCCGCGGAACAGGCCGCGAAGGATGCCGCGAAGGCCAAATGCGATGCCTACTCATGGCCGACGACCGACCTGGCCAGTCAGCTGCCCAAGCCGGAATCCGCCAAGGGTAAGATCGAGAGGGATAGCTCGAGCACGTTCTACATCAAGGTGTGCGGCACCGATGCCACCGCGTACGACAACTATGTCAAGGCTCTGCAGGAGAAGGGATTCACCGTCGACTACTTCAGGAGCTCCTCCGTGTTCAACGCGAAGAACGCCGCCGGCTACTCGGTCAAAATCCGCTACGATTCCAAGGGCGACTCCATCATGGCCATTTACGTCTTCGCCCCGGACGACTCCTCGACTTCCGGCACATCCGGGAACGGCGCCACGCAAAACAACGGTGATTCGGGTTCCGGCGACGCTTCCACCGGATCCAGCTCCGACGCCGATTTCAAGGCCGCGATGGACAGCTACGAGTCGCTGATGAACGAGTACGCCGACTTCATGGAGAAGTACAACGCCGGCGGGCACCCGGCGAGCATGGCGTACCCGTTTTGACTACGCGAAGATAATGGTCAAGTACAACGATGCCATGAAGAAGCTCGACGCCATCGACGAGAATTCGCTGACCCCCGAGGAGCAGCAGTACTATATCGAGGTTCAGACCCGCGTGAATCATCGACTCGCTTCGGTGGGCACCTCGACGGCGCAGTAGACGCGCGCCGGGTTTTCAGAGAACGGGTCTCAATAAGAAAAGTGCGAGCCGGCGCTTAGGCCAAAACGAACAAGGGGATGCCAGGAACGTTGCAATTCCGGGCATCCCCTTGATGTTCGATTGTGCTGCTTTGTGAGGAATCCTCGCACGTTTCTTATTGAGAACGATTCGCTGATACAACCGCCTCGCCTAGAGGCGAATCAGCGCCTTAATCACCTTTGCGCTGGTCCATGGCCTCATAGGCGTCCTGGATGTGGTCGAGGTCGTACTCGGCGGTGAACACGCGACCGGGGTTGATCCTCCCCTCAAGCACCGCGTCCAGCAGACCGGCGTCAAGATCATAGTGGCGCACGGGAGCCGGGCCGCCCTTGATGCCGATGTTGCCGTAGAACGTGCCTTCGGCGCTGATCTCCACGTCGTGCGGCAGACCCACACGACCAATCACGCCACCGCGGCGAATCAGGCCAATCGCCGTGTCGAAGGACTGCTTGGAGCCCACGCATTCGAGCACAGCGTCGGCGCCATAGCCGCCGGTCATCCCCAGCACCTTGTCGACGGCGGCCTGATCGCGCTCGGGCACGATATCAGTCGCACCGAATTCGCGGGCGAGCGCCGCGCGATCCTCGTGACGGCTCATGGCAATAATGCGCGTGGCACCGCGCATCTTGGCGGCAATCACACCGCACAGGCCGACTGCGCCATCGCCCATGACCACGGCGGTGTCACCGGGCTTGACCTCGGCAGAAACCGCCGCGTGATAACCGGTGGACATCACATCGGAAATGGTCAGCAGCGAAGCAAGCGTCGCGTCATCGTAGTCTTCCGACGAACCGGGCACCTTGACCACGGTGCCGTCCGCCTCCGGTACGCGCAGGTATTCGGCCTGACAGGCGGAGAAGTAGCCGCCGTGCGGGCACACGGATTCAAAGCCGGCCTTGCACACCGGGCACTTGCCGCAACTGTACGGGAACGGCACAACCACGAAGTCGCCGGGCTTGACGGATTCGACCGCCGCGCCAACCTCTTCGACCACACCGATGGACTCGTGACCCACCTGGCTGTGTGCGGCCTGTCTGCTCAGCCCACGGAAGAACCACAAATCGGAACCGCACACGCAAGTGCGCACCACGCGAATCACGATGTCGTCGTCCTGCCGAAGCGTCGCCTTCGGCACCTCCTCGACGGTCATCTTGCCGGGCTCCACGAATATCGCAGCCTTCATCATTTCGATCATGTCAATCACTCCTTTGTTGTGAATATCTGTCGGTTGCCGGCTATTGTTTGGTGTCGGGCTGCAGGCGCTTCACCTGCTCGATGATGTTCCGGTTCTCTTCGATGAGCTTCCGAATAGGCGCGATGCCCCGAACTCGGGTCACGGGCGATGGGAGCGATGATGCCGATCTGCTCGTAGTAGCGCAGCGTGGACTCCGGAAGCCCGGAAATCATCGACGCCTCGCGAATCGTATGCCATGTGGTCGTTGTGCTCATATCGTCAACTCTAAAAACCTCAAGTACTTGAAGTAAAACGGCGACACGCCCATAAGAAAACGGGCTACGGCAAATGCAATGCCGCAGCCCGTCAGCGCCGGATACGAATCAGGCGCCGTAGCGTTCGAGATAGTCGTCGGCCGCGCTCTTGATGGCGTCGGTCACGTACGGCTGGCCGTCCGGCCGTGACGATGTTGCGCCCGGCCTCGAAGATCTCGCGCACGTTGGCGATGGCGAGCACGGGGAATCCGAATTCCTTCTCGACCGCGGCCACCGCGGACAGGTCGGAGTCCTTCGTCTTCTCCATACGGTCGACGCTCAACACCAGACCGACGATGTCGACGTCGGCCTCGGCCCTGAGCTTGGGGATGACCTCGCGCACCGCGGTTCCTGCGGTCATCACGTCGTCGACGAGCAGCACCTTCATGCCGTCGGCCAGCTGCGTGCCGACCATCATGCCACCGTCGCCGTGGTCCTTTTTCTCCTTGCGGTCGAACGTGTAGCCGACCTGCATGCCGTGGCCGGAGGTCAGCGCGATCGCGGTGGATACGGCCAGCGGAATGCCCTTATAAGCCGGGCCGAACACCGTGTCGATGTCGTGCGGAAGACGCCCGGCCTTGATCTCCTCGGCGATCTTCTCGGCGTAGAACGCACCCAGCGTGGCGATCTTGCGACCGTCATTGAACGCGCCGGCGTTGATGAAATACGGCGATTGACGCCCTGATTTCAGGGTGAAGTCGCCGAACTTCAGCGCGTTCGATTCCAGCAGGAATTCGGTGAAGCGATGGTCAAGAGTCGCGATGGTCACAATGCCCTCCTCAATTGATGGTTATCTCCAAGTCTCCCCCGCTGCGAGCTTCGCCGCAAGTTCGGGCCTTGAATCCAACAGGTCGTCGAGCTCGCGGGCCACGCGCAGTGGTGCCGTCGGATCGTACAGGGCAGCCGCGCCGACCTCGACGGCGTTCGCGCCCGCATACAGGTATTCCAGTGCCTTCTCCCCCGAGTCGATGCCGCCGATGCCGATGATCGGAATGTCGGGCAGCGCCTGACGCACGCGCCACACGTAGCTCAGCGCGATCGGGGGAAGATCGCCGGCCGGACACGCCGCCCGTGCGGTTCGAGAGGATCGGTTCGCCGGTGCGGATGTCGATGCGCATGCCGACCAGCGTGTTGATGAGACTCAGCGCGTCGGCGCCGGCATCCACCGCAGCCCGTGCGATCGTCGTGATGTCGGTGACGTTGGGCGACAGTTTCACGATCATCGGCTTTGAGGTGATCTTGCGCAGGCGGTCGATCAGGCGGTGCAGCGCCTCCGGGTCGGTTCCGACGCTCATGCCGCCGTGATTGACGTTGGGGCAGCTGACGTTGATCTCCAGCATGTCGGCGCGCGAGTCGGCCAGTTTCGCCACGACTTCGGCGTACTCGTCGTCGCTATGCCCGGCGACATTGGTGATGACCGTGGCTCCGAGGTCCTTGAGCTTGGGCAGCTCGTCCACCAGATAATGATCCACGCCGGGATTCTGCAACCCCACGGAGTTCACCATGCCGGCGGGGGTCTCCGCCGTGCGCCGGGATTGCCCTGCCATGGCTCTGGGGACACACCCTTGGTGCAGATGGCGCCCATCTGGCTCACGTCATAGAACCAACGGCATGCCGCGAGCTGGAACGTCCCGGACGCGGTGCCGACGGGGTTCTTCCATTCGACGCCGGCGACGATGGTCGAATGCTTCCACTGGTGCGGCTCATATACGTTCGTGTCGGTGACGGCATCCATGGTCACGCCTCCCATCCGAGCTGCTGGGCGGTGAACACCGGTCCGTCAGAGCACACCTTGCTGCGCCCGGCGACCGTATCGACCACGCAGGTCACACATGTGCCGTATCCGCATCCCATGCGCTGCTCCATGCTGAGCTGGCATTCGATGCCCCGCGCGGTCGTCCACAGGGCCACCGCCTTCATCATCGGCAGCGCGGCCGCATGACAGCACGACCGGCTCCAGGCCGCCGGCCAGTTCCCCTTGTGATTCCATGCGGTCAAGCAACGTGATGACGTTGCCTTCCGACTCGTCGATGCTCAGCGTGCGGTGTGCGTAAGAGCTCACGATCTCATCGGCGAAATGCACGTTCCTGTAGCCGAACACCGCGGTCGAGTGTGACTTTTCCGACGCCTGCAACCGTTGCGCGGCATAGATCAGCGGCGGCACGCCCAGGCCTCCGCCGACCAGCAGATAGTGTGCGTCGCGTTTCGTGTTGAACGGGCGGCCGAGCGGGCCGAGCACGTCGATCCCGGTCCCCGGCATGAAGACGCGAGAACTCCTGCGTCCCTTTGCCGACGACGGCGAAGATGACGCTGACCAGATCGTCGCGCACCTCACTCACCCCTGAACGGACGCGGCATCAGCATCATGCTGTCATGGCTGAACAGGTTGACGAACTGCGCCGCCTTGGCGTGGGCGGCGATGTATCCGTCGCGGAACGTCAGGCGGAATACGCCGTCCGACAGCCTGCGCACGTCGGTGACGTCGACGGCATGTCGCCCGGGGAAGAAACCGGCGGAAGTCGCTTGGCTTACGACATCATCGACCGGCGTGAAGGTGGCTGCTGGCATACACTCCTCCATCCATGTGACCATCAGTTCAAGATTACGGCATGACGATGCCGTGACGCGCTCGTGGCGCAACGAAATGCGGTGATTCGGCGGCGTCTCCCGAAGCCGGTTCACCGCCTCATCGGTACACGTTGACGCGCAGGTCGTCGCGCATGTCCTGCGCGGCCTTGCGGGCGCAGCGCGCCACCAGGTCGAGCGCGTCGTCGGCGCTCATGTCCTCGCGGTATTCCTCGCTCTTGCGCCATGCGCCGATGATGCCGCGCGAGGAGTTCACGATGGCACCGGAGCCGTCGGCGTCGAACATCCCGGCGACGTCGCCCGCCTTGCCTCTCCCTGCGCGCCGTACCCCGGCACGAGGAAGAAAGTGTGGGGCATCCGGCTAAGCGCCTTGCCCTCCTGCGGATGGGTCGCGCCGACGACCGCGCCGACGTGCGAATACCCGTGGCGTCCGATGGTGTCGGCGCCCCAGCCCTCCACCAGGTCCGCTGTACGTTCGTACAGCTTCTCGCCGCCGGCAAGCTCCAGCTCCTGCAATTCGGAGCTGGAAGGGTTGGACGTCCGTACAAGAACGAAGATGTCCTTGTCGTGCGCCGTGGCTGCCTCGACGAACGGCGTGATGCCATCCGTGCCGAGATAAGGGTTGACGGTGACGGCATCCTCGTGCCAGGGGTCATACAGGCCGTCGCCGTCGGTGACTCCGGACAGATGACCGGCGTATGCGGCGGCCGTGGATCCGATGTCGCCGCGCTTGATGTCGCCGAGCACGTACAGGCCCTGCTGCTGGGCGTATTCGCAGGTCATCGTGTATGTGTCGACCCCGGCCGGGCCGATCGCCTCATACATGGCGATCTGCGGCTTGACCGCGGGCACGATGTCGGCGACCGCATCGATGATCGCCCGGTTGAATTCGAAATACGCTACGGCCAGACGTGCCGCGGGCAATTCGGACTCATCCTCGATGGATTCCCGCACCTCGTCGGTGAACGAATCCACGACCTGCGGCGGGATCCAGCGCAGGCGTCGGATCGAGTCCGACGACGCTGGGGTTCTGTGCCTCCTCAATGGCTTCGATCAAACGATCCATGCGTGGTACTTCCTTTCATGTGTCTGTCCCGCCGCTGACGGCGGGTTTGCGGGCCGGTTCGAATCTGCCGTCAGTGAATGCGGCTGAATACCAGCGTGGAGCCGATGATGGTCGCCAGCGGACGCCCGGTGACATGCCATCCGCCGAAGGGCGTGTTGCGGGCCTTGGACAGGAACTTCTCGGGTCGACAGGTCCATGCCTCGGACGTGTTGAGGATGGCGAGGTCGACGTTCTCCGGGTGCTCCACGGCGGACAGGTCCAGAGTGCGCTTGGACGCGCAGGGGCGGTGACGTTGAGCAGCGCGGCGACGTCGGTCGGCGGTGGCCATCAGGCGCGAGGGCGCGACGCTCATCAGCTCGATGAGCCGCTGGTCGGAGATGTAACCCCGTCGACCAGCACCTTGTGGCACACGCCGTACGCGCATTCCAGCCCGATGATGCCATTGGGCGCCTCCAGGAAGCCGCGTTCCTTCTCCTCCAGCGTGTGGGGCGCATGATCGGTGGCCAGCAGGTCGACCGTGCCATCCGCGATCGCGGCAATCGTTGCCCTGACGATCCGCGGTCCGATCGCAGAGGCGGGTTCATCTTCGCCAGCGTGCCGTATTCGAGCAGGTCCTCGTCGCACAGCGCCAGATAGTGCGGCGCGGTCTCACAGGTGATTGGCAGCCCTTCCGCCTTGGCCTTGCGGATCGCGTCGAAGGAGATGGCCGTACTGACATGCTGGAAGTGGATGTGCACGCCGGTCTCGCGCGCCTTCTCGATGTCGCGCGCGACGATCTTCAGTTCGGTGTCCTCCGGGATTCCCGGCACGCCGAGCTTGCGGGAGACCGGCCGTCGTTGACCGCACCGGTGTCGTGATGCTCGCAATGCTCGATGAGATACAGGCCGCTCTCCTTGACGTTGGCGAGCACCTGGTCGAGGAGGCCGGGCGTCACCGCGGCTTCCCCGTCGTCGCTGATGGCGGTGACCGGGTGGGCCAGTTGCCACGCGTCCTTGCCATCCATGTCATGGCCGTCGAGATGGCGCAGCCAGTCGGCCGGGTCGCTCGCCTCGACGCCGGCGCGGTCCTGGAGGCGCATACGCACAGGTCGTAGCGCACCGGCAGCGACACGTCGTGCACCCGCTCGTAATGCTGCAGGTAGTCGATGACGTCGCTGCAGCCTGCGTCCAGCACCTCCGCGGCACCGGGTGCGCCGGCCTTCACCGCACGCCCGTCCATGGCGGGGACAGTGTTCGGCATGATGAGTACGTTCGTGTAGCCGCCCGACGCAGCCGCCCCTGCAGCCGGACACCATGGATTCCTTATAGGTCTGGCCGGGATCGCGGAAATGCACGTGCGGATCGGCGAAGCCGGGGGCGACCGTCAGCCCGGTGGCGTCGAAGTCACCTTCGATGACGCCGCCGTCCTCCGGCTGATTGCGTGCGTCGGCCGAGGGAATCACCATGTCGATGATCTCGCCGGTGTCCCAGACGCGAATGTTGCGTAAGGTCAGCATATGCATCTCCTTGTGAGGTTGGCTCTGATGAAGACGGTTGCACCCGCTGGACCGCGGTTTCGGCCGCCAGGGCTTGACGTCCGAAACCGCGAAACGACGGGCGTGAGGTCAGAACTTGGCTTCCTCGTCGCAGTAGTCGCAGCGGTACTCCTGACGCTGCGAATGCACGAGATGGAACATCTGGTCGATGCCACGCTCGGTGGTGGTCACGCAACGGGGATTCACGCAGGTGATGATGTTCACCACGTGTTCCGGCAGCGTGGGCTTGAGCTTGCGGACGATCTTGCCGCCGCGCACGATGCCGACGGTGGCCTGACGGGCGACCAGGCCGAGCACGTCGAGATCGACGTTTTCCTCATCCTCGATCTTGATGATGTCCTTCGTGCCGTACAGGTGGCTGTCGGCGTTCATGATGAGCGCCAGCCGCGTCTTGGACGGATCGATCTTCAGGTACTCCAGCACCTTGAGCGCGGTGCCGGCGGGCACATGGTCGATGATGATGCCGTTTTGAATGCTGGTGACTTCCATCAGGCCTGAACCTCCTTGGGGTCGAGTGGCTCATATCCCGGCAGCTGGTCTCCGACCAGCGAGCTTTCCAATGCCATACGCATGAGCATGCCGTTCTTGACCTGCTCGAAGTAGGCGGCGCGTGGGTCGGCGTCGACCTCGACGGCGATCTCGTTGATGCGCGGCAGCGGGTGCAGCACGGCCATGCTCGGCTTGGCCTTGGAGAGCTTGTCCTCGTCGAGGATGTACGTGTCGCGCAGACGCAGGTAGTCGTCCTCGTTGAAGAAGCGCTCCTGCTGCACGCGGGTCATGTACAGCACGTCGAGGTCGCCGATCACGGAGACGAGGTCCTTGACCTCCACGTAGGAGCAGGACGGCGTCGCCTTGATGCGGTCGATCACATAGCGCGGGGTCTTGAGCTCGTCGGGGCTGATCAGCACGAAACGCACGTTGCCGAAGCGGCACAGCGTCTCGATCAGCGAATGCACGGTGCGGCCGAACGTCAGATCGCCGCACAGGCCGATGGTCAGGTCGGTGACACGACCGAAGCGCGATTGCAGCGTCGCCAAGTCGGCGAGCGTCTGAGTGGGGTGCATATGGCCGCCGTCGCCGGCGTTGATCACGGGCACGGACGCGGCGCGCGAGGCGACCAGCGCCGCTCCCTCCTTCGGGTGGCGGATGGCGACCACGTCCACGTAGTTGGACACGGTCTTGAACGTGTCGGCGATGGACTCGCCCTTGGTCACGGAGGCCAGCTGCGCGCCGGCGAATCCGATGACCTTGCCGCCGAGACGTAGCATTGCGGTCTCAAAGCTCAGGCGAGTGCGCGTGCTGGGCTCATAAAAAAGCGTGGCCAACACCCTGCCGTCGCAGGTATGCGCCACGCGTTTGCGGTTCGCATCGATGTATGCCGCCTTGTGCAGCAAATCTCGAATCTGGGAAATGGAAAGCGTATCCAGCGTGATGACGCTTTGACCGACCAACGGCGTCTCCGCCGGCTCCTCTGTGACTGACACGGCTCACCTTTCATGCGTGAAGCGGATAAGGTGGCCACTGGAAGTGACCTATCCGACTATAATGCAGATTTCTGATTTTCACAGCGACACACACGACCGTCTCATATCAGCGTCCATAAAACAGATGCTCTGCCACGTCGCGGGCCTTGCGCATCGTTCCCATCAGGTCGTTTTCGAAATGCTGCCCGCGGTGGGCATCGTATCCCAGATACACGGCGATGCCGCCCAGCGAATACATGTCGTCGGGCAGGATGTCGGCCTGCGAGACGCGTCCGTTCCACAGGTAGTTGCCGTTGCGGGCCGCCGTGCACATGCGCCACGCCTTGCGCAGCACCGCCGCGTCCCCGCGGTCGATGAACCTGCGGCGTTCCAGCTCGTCCAGCGTCGCGAGTGTCGAATTCAGCCGCAGCGAGGCGTTGTTGCCGGCATGCTGCAGTTGCAGGAGCTGCACGGTCCATTCGACGTCCGACAGGCCGCCCTTGCCGAGTTTGAGATGCCTGTCGCGCCTCACGCCGCGCGGCAGGCGTTCGGCTTCCATGCGCGCCTTGAGCTTGCGGATCTCGCCGAGCTGGGCGTCGGTGAGCGGGCTTATCGGGTATCGCAGCGGGTCCGCGATGTCGTGGAGGAAATCCTCGCCGAGCGCCCGGTCCCCGGCGACGAACCGGGCGCGCAGCAGCGCCTGATGTTCCCACGTGTTCGCCCATGACGAGTAGTACTCCCGGCAGGAGGCGTACGAGCGAATCAGCGGGCCGTTCTTGCCTTCGGGGCGAAGATCCAGGTCGATCTCGATCTTCGGCTCAAGCGTGGTCGGCCTGCAGCACCTGCCGCAGCGCGTCGACCACCTTGCGGGCGAACTGGTTGGCGACCTGCTCGTCGGTGCCGTCCGCGCCTGCATACAGCAGGATCATGTCGGCGTCGGAGCTGAAATTGACCTCCTGGCCGCCGTAGCGTCCCATGCCAATCGCCGCGATCGCGGCAGACGGCTCGCCGAGCCCCATCGCCGATGTCTGATAGCGGATCGCCCATGTCAGGGCGCATCGATGATGGCGTCGTACGTCGGTCATGCCGGTCAGGCACGCCGTCTCGTCCATCACGCCGCTGAGCCGGGCCAGACCGATGCGCTCGATCTCGTGGCGCCTCATGGCTCGCATCGACGTCGCGAAATCGTTGATGCCGTCGGCGTTGCGGCTCAGAAGGACCGGCATTGCACGTCAGGCTCTCGCGCGAGCGTGCGACCAGCGCGTCATCGTCGCCAAGCCAGGTGACCGACTCCACGGACTTGTTCAGCGCGTCGCCGAGGAAACGAGAGTTCGACAGGATGTGGCACAGCCGTTGCGCGGCCGAAGTGGAGTCGCGCAGGAAGCCCAGGTACTCGCTGTCGTGCCGAAACGCTCCTCAAGCTTGCGCCAGTTCAGCAACCCCATGTCGGGGTTCTGCCCCTGCCCCAGCCATTGCAGCACGGCCGGCAGCAGTATGCGGTTGATCTTGGAGGCGCGGGACACGCCTGCGGTGAGCACGGCCACATGCCGCATGGCGGCCTCCGGGTCGGCGAATCCGATGGACGCGAACCGTTCGTAGGCCACCTGCGGGGCGAGCGAGAAATCCTCGCCGTTCAACGCCGCGATCGGCAGCATCGGGCGGTAGTAGATGTCCATGTGCAGCCGGCGCACCTCGCGCCGCGTCTCGTCGTATTTCGCGACCAGCTCCTCGGCGTGCAGACCAAACGCGCGGGCGAGCCTGCGCAGCTCGGGGTTCTGGCTGAGCTTTTCGACGTTGACGTCGCGCTTCTTCTCAAGTCCGCCGACGCTGCCGTCGCCGAGGTCGGGGAACAGGTGCGTGCGTTTGAGCGCCCACATCTGCTGACGATGCTCCATCACCCGTTCGAAGCTGTAATCCCGGGCGAGCTTCGCGGCCTGCTTGCGCGACACGTAGCCGCCCTCGGACAGCCTGCGCAGCGATTCCAGCGTGGCGCTGGTGCGCAGCGTCTCATCGGTGCGGCCGTGTACGAGCTGGAGCATCTGCACGGTGAATTCCACATCGCGCAGACCGCCGCGGCCGAGCTTAATCTCGCGGTCCTTGAGCGCGGGCGCGATGAGGTCCTCGACGCGCTTGCGCATCTGCTGACAGTCGTAGACGAAGTTCTTGCGCTTCGACGCGCTCCACACCATAGGCCTGGTCATGCTCATGTATGCGTCGCCGATCTGCGGGCCCCCGCGACCGGGCGCGCCTTAAGGAGCGCCTGGAACTCCCAGTTCTGCGACCATTTCTCGTAGTATGCCTGATGTGATTCCAGTGTGCGCACGAGGGAGCCGTCCTTGCCTTCCGGCCGCAGTCCCCCGTCGATCTGCCACAGTGCCGGTTCGGCGACTCCCCCATAATCACCGACTGGCACACGCGCTGCAACATCGTGCCCATCTTCGTGCCGATGCGGTACAGCTGCTGCTGGCTGGTGTCCGCGTCGGCGGCCTTCACCACGTAGAATCAGGGTCGACGTCGGACACGTAGTTGAGTTCGCGCGCGCCGAGCTTGCCCATGCCGATGATGGCGAAACGGCAGTGCTCGCTGCCGGTGATCTCATGCCGGGCTATGGCGAGGGCGCCTTCAAGGGCCGCATCGGCGAGGTCGGACAGCTCACTGCTGATGCGCGGCTGCAGGGCGATGGGGTCGTCGCTCATGGTGTCCTGCGCGATGATGGCGGCCAACTGGTTGCGGTACGTCCTGCGCAGGGCGGTGGCGGCGTCGGCAAGGTCCATCGTGGCTGTCGGGGACATGCGGTCGTTCGGGTCGGCTCCGACGGATTCGAGCACGTGCGCCCGGCGCTGGTCATGGTTGTAGAGGTGACTGTTGCAGTGGTCGGTCGCCGCGGCCTGAACCAGGTCGGGGCGGAACCGCATCAGCTTGCCCATCGCGTCGGAGACGCCGAGCACGGCGACCAGCTGTCGGAACGCCGTGTCGTCGGGCACGATGTCGTCAAGCGCGCGGCCTTGGCTCACCTGCGCGTTGACGATGTCGACGAGGTTGCGCAGCGCGACATCGGGATCACAGACATGCTGAAGCGCGTCAAGCAGCAGGCCGCAGCGTGCCGCATCGAATCCGCTGGCGGAGAGCTGGCGGAACAGTGAACGGGCTTCGTCGAGATTCTGCAGGCCTGCGTGGATGAGTTCGCGTGCGCTGGTGTCAAAGGTTCCCGGAACAGTCATAACCTACAATTTTACAAGAAACCGTGCCTCCTCGGCCGCGATGACACGGCCGTGTCGTGGCCGGATGGACATAATGGCGGTATGCAACTGTCATCCGCAGAACTGATCGTAACCATCGTCTTCGCCATCGTCGGCTTGCTGATGGGCTTTGTTTCCGGTGCCATGCCGCTGCAGCCGCAGAGGATGACGCCTGCGCAGGCGACCGCGCAGAAGGTGCTCGGCTTCGCCATCGTCGCGGTCGTCGTCGTGCTTGCCCTGGCCTCCATGAACGTCGCCATGTGGACGACGCTCATCGCCGTGGCTCTGGGTATCGCGGTGGCGAACATCCCGGTGATTCGTCGTACTGTGACCAAGCAGATCGCGTGGTTCGCACCCAAGCCGGACGACCGGCGCAGCAAGCGTCGCCGTTGCTGACGGGCGCTGACGGCGACGCGCGGCATACGATACCGGCCGCCGCATCTGCCGTTATATCTCGTTGGGGCCAGACAGCCGTATGACTGTCTGGCCCCAACAATATCGCCGCAATCGGCAGTTTGGAATGTCACTCCACGGTGAACAGCGGCTCCACGTTGTGCCATATGCGGCGTGTGGTGGCGGGATGATTCATCGAATACAGGTGCACGCCGTCGACGCCGCAGCTACGATACCGCGATTCTGGTCGGAGGCGTAGATGATGCCGGCCGCGCGCAGGTTCTGGATGTCGTCTCCCCAGCGGTCGAGCAGCGCTTCGAGCTTAGCCGGTATGCGCGAGGCATTGACCTTCGCCATGCGCCGCACCGACTTGCCGCCGCGCACGGGCATGATGCCCGCCTCGATCGGCACGTCGATGCCGGCCGCATGAGCCTTGTCGAGGAAGCGGTAGAAGTCCTCATTGTCGTAGAAGAGCTGGGAAATCAGGTGAGTGACGCCGGCATCAACCTTGATTTTGAGGTTCCCGATGTCCTCGTCGAGCGAGGCGGCCGAATAGTGGCCTTCAGGATAGCAGGCGCCGAACACCTTGAGGTCGGGCTTGCGGTCGTGGATGTAGGCCGCGAGGTCGCTGGCGTGGTTGAAGCGGCCGACCGGCTCCTCGCCGTCGATGTAGTCGCCGCGCAGCGCGAGCACGGCGCTCACGCCGGCTTCCTCGAACATGTCGAGAGCCTCATCGATCTTGGCCTTGTCGGAGTAGAGCGCGGTCAGATGCGCCACGGCTGGGATGCCGTATTCCCCGTGGATCGTGTTGGCGATGCGCGCGGTGGCGGTGCGGTCCGAATGCGTGCCGTGCCCGTAGGTGACCGAGATGAAGTCGGGGTTCAGGCCTTCGAGCCCGTCAAGCGTGTCGTAGATGGTCCCGACGGGGGCGTCCCGCTTGGGAGGGAACACCTCCAGCGAAAACATGGGTGTGTGCATATCAGGTTCCTTACTACAAGTATGAAGTTGCCCCCGCCGGCGGGCTGTCGGCCGATGCCGGACTGGGGGTGGTCGGGTCATGCTCCACCACCCCCAGTCGCCTACGGCGACAGCCCCCGCCAGCAGGAGGCCTATAGGTCCTACTTCGTGATCTTGGCGCGAACCGCCTTGGCGGCGGCGACCATGTGCTCAAGGCTCGGCCAGGTCTCGGCGTTGCCACGGGTCTTCAGACCGCAGTCGGGGTTGATCCACACCTTCTCGATGTCCATCTTCTTGAGAATCTCGTAGATGCGGTCCTCAATCTCCTGCTCGCCGGGGATGCGCGGCGAGTGGATGTCGTAGACGCCCGGGGCCGGCCTCGGTCTCGAAGTGCGCGTCATGAATGGCGTCGAGCACCACCAGATCGCCACGGGACGCCTCGAAGGAGATTACGTCGGCGTCCATCGCGTCGATGTCGCGGATGATGTCGTTGAACTCCGAGTAGCACATGTGCGTGTGGATCTGCGTGGTCGGCTTGACTGCGGAGTGCACGAGACGGAACGCCGGGATGGCCCAGTCAAGGTACTTGGCGTGCCAGTCGGTCTTGCGCAGCGGCAGCTTCTCGCGCAGCGCGGCCTCGTCGATCTGGATGACCTTGATGCCGGCGGCCTCCAGGTCGAGCACCTCGTCGCGGATGGCGAGAGCCAGCTGCTGGGTCTGCTGCTCGTGCGTGATGTCCTCGCGCGGCCAGGCACCAGTTGAGGATGGTCACCGGGCCGGTGAGCATGCCCTTCATCACATGGTTGGTGCGGGACTGCGCGTAGGCGGACCATTCCACCGTGATCGGGTTGGCGCGGGAGACGTCGCCCCACACGATCGGAGGCTTGACGCAGCGCGTGCCGTAGGACTGCACCCAGGCGTTCTTGGTGAACAGGAAGCCGTTGAGGTTCTGGCCGAAGTACTCGACCATGTCGTTGCGCTCGAACTCGCCGTGAACCAGCACATCGAGGCCGATCTGCTCCTGGTGCCTGATGCAGGCGTCGATCTGGGCCTTCATGAACTCGTCGTATTCGGCCTTGGTGATCTCGCCCTTACGCAGCTTGGCGCGTTCGGCGCGAATCTCCTTGGTCTGCGGGAAGGAGCCGATGGTGGTGGTGGGCAGCAGCGGCAGGCCAAGGGCGACACGCTGCTCCTTCTGACGCTCGGCGCGCCGGCTGGCGCACGAAGTCGGCGTCGGTGAGCTTGGCGATGCGCTCGGCGACCGCCGGATCGGCGGCAACGCGGGTGCCGTCGAACAGCGCCTGGTTGGCGGCCAGATCGGCGGATGCCTTCTTGGCGTCCTCATCGGAGTCGGCGAGGACGGCGATCTCCTTGAGCTCGGTCAGCTTCTCGACAGCGAACGCGAAGTGCTTGAGCACGGCCGGGTCAAGGCGGTCTCACCCTCGGTGCTGAACGGCACGTGCAGCAGGGAGCTGGCGGTGGATACCGCCACGTTGTCGGTCTTCTGGCGAAGCGCGTCGATCAGGCCGAGGCTGACGGCGTAGTTGTTGCGCCAGATGTTGCGGCCGATTGACCACGCCCGCGAACAGGGTGGTGTTCTCGGCGACGCCGTACTTCTCGACCGCGGCGAGGTTCTCGTCCTTGCCTTCGTTGAGGTCGAGGCCGATGCCGTCGAAGCCCAGCAGGTTCACGGTCTCGTACACGTCGGCGATGTGGCCGAAGTACGTGTTGAGCAGCACCTTGATCTTGTCTTCGCGAGCGGGCAGGATCTTCGCGTACAGGCTCTTGAAGAGGGAGACGTCGCCGTCCTCCTTGTCGAGCACGAGGTACGGCTCGTCGAGCTGCAGCCACTGGGCGCCGAGTGCGGCGAAGCGCTTGATCACTTCCGCGTAGACGGCGGCGACCGCGTTCACCAGGCCCTTGTCGTAGGTGAGCTCCTCGGCCTGCGCGTTGCGGGCGGAGCTTGAGGAAGGTGTAGGGCCGGTCAGCACCGGTTTGGTGAGGATGCCCCAGGGGCCTTTGCCTCGTTGAACTCGTCGAACGGCTTGGTGCCGTTGAGGCGGATCCGGTGCTCTCCTCGATTTCAGGAACGATGTAGTGGTAGTTGGTGGTGAACCACTTCTTCATCGGCAGGGCGGTCACGTCGCCCTTGTCGCCCTGATAGCCGCGGCCATGGCGAACAGCGTCTCCTCGGGGTTCGTGAAGGCGAGTCGCTTGTAACGCTGCGGGATGACGTTGAGCAGGATCGCGGTGTCCAGCATCTGGTCATAGTAGCTGAAGTCGTTGCTGGGGATGAGATCGACGCCGGCCTGTGCCTGCAGCTTCCAGTGCTTCGCGCGAAGTTCCTTGGCGGTGCCGCGCACCTCGTCGAGTGAGGCGGCGCCCTTCCAGTAGGCTTCGATGATCTTCTTCAGTTCACGATTCTGTCCGATGCGCGGGAATCCCGAGACGGATGTAAGTGCAGGCATGAATCCTCCGTTATGTACGACTATGACCCGCCTAGATTACCAAAACCCGCCGATTGCGAGGCCATCAGAAGCATTAAGGTGTCGTTATAAACGGTGGTTATAGCCTGACGCGCCACAATGCGTTCTCGTGGTTGGCTCCGCGTTTCAATGTCACTCAAATGTCACTCAGAACCGACTCCAATCTGCTGTTTGCTCCGTATGATATCACCCGAAACAAGAAAAGGCCCTCCCCCAGCATTGTGAACCGCACCTCCGATCATCGAATCTGAATTTCTTCAGTCCAACAATCGGGGTGCGGTTCAGGCTGAGGGGCTTTTTTGTTTATCCGTTTTCCCTGTTCACCCTGTTTTTCCGTGAGAATGTGGGCAAAACGTGGGGCACAAAAATAGGGTGCCGAGAATGGTGTGGATACGGTGTGTCGGGGTTCCTCCGGCTTGACATTGTAACCCGTTTGGGTTACAATGGAGGAGTCGGCAAGGAAAGGAGGTGAACATGCAACAGGTCACGGAGCTGCTGAAGGCGGCGGGCGAATTTCTCGCCGGGCTCGGGGCGGTCATAGCACCCATAGCCACGGTGGTGATTGCCCTCCACCGGAAGCCCGAACCGCGCAGGCCGCCACGGAGGCGGCGCAGGCGGTGAGGAAAGGGCCTTCCGAATATCCCAACTATCCGGAAGGCCCGGCTCCCATCCTATCGCATGGGACATCATGAACGACAGACTGGGATTATGCTCGCTGGTCATGGCGCTCGGCGCGTTCGCCGCCGGGCTGTCCGGACACTCGATACCGGCAGGCGTGCTGGCGCTGTGCGCCGGGACGCTCGGATACCTGGCGGGGAGGCGGAACGGATGACGTTCGCGGATATGCTGGATGAACGGGGGATACGGCAGTCGCAGATCGCGCGCGCCGCCGGACTTACCAGACAGCGGGTCAACGAGGTGGGTCAGGGGCGTGCGCGACCCGAGGCTCATGGCGCTCGGCACGGCCAGAAGAGTGGCGGACGCGCTCGGATGACGATCGACGAGTTCGAGTCCCGCCTCTGACGCAGATATGCAGAAGCGCCCCTCGGCTCCATGCATAGGAGTCGAGGGGCGCTTGTGTTTAGAATCTGCCGGTGTTGAGGCGGCTTTGGAGTGCTCGGGCGGTGCCGGGTCCGAACCACGAGTCCTGCGCGACGCCGAGGTGTTTCTGCAGGGCACGGATGGTGGCGGGCGGGGAGTCCGTCGGCGGTGAGGCTGAGCTTGCGTTGGACGGCGCGGATGAGGTTGGATCCGCCGCCACCGTAGCGCACGCACGAGTCCACGAGCGCGGGTCGGCCCCATGTCCGGTACCGTCCGGCCTGTACTGGCCGCTGATGATGCCGTCCACGCTGGTGCCCATGACCTGCTGCCAGCGGCGGATGGTGGCCGGCCCGCAGGAGCCGTCTACCGTGAGCCGGCCCGTGCCGCCGCTGGATGCGGTGCCGCCGCCGGACGACGTGGCGCTGCCACTGTAGGCGGGGCGCAGGATGGCGGCGATGGTGTTCCATGCGCGGGTGCGGCGTGCTACGCGCCCGTTGTTGGTGTTGCCCTCGATGGTCTGGATGTACGAGCCGTGGTTGGCTTCCACGAAGCCGATGTGGTCCACCACGCCGCCGTCCCAGTTGAATATCACGATGTCGCCGGGTTTGGCGCTGCGCGTGCTGACCGCGCGGGGCGTCCCGCGCTGAGCACGTATGGCACGTAGGCGGCGGGCAGTCCCGGGAACGCTTGGCCGGCACGGCTCATGACCCAGCTGACGAACATCGCGCAGAACGGGACGCCCGACGCGCCATAGTATGAGCCGTGGGATTGGGCGTACCAGCGCCCGTACTTCGTGCCCGGCTGCGGGTCGGTCCAACGGGAATAGCCGCTTTCGCCCGCCGCGATGCGCAGGACTTCACTCGCCGTCGCCATAGGACACCTCCTCGATGGGTGCCACGTCAGCGGTCGCGTCGGCTCCCCTGGAGTCGGACACCGCGTAGGCCGCCTGAGCTGTCCCGGTCGTGGCGTCGGTGGCGGTGGCGATGATATTGGCTTTGATCGCGTTGGTGAGCTGCTGTCCCTGCACGGCGGCACCGGTCAGGTTGTTGTTGCGCCACCACGCGTACACGGATGCGATGACGGCGATGACGCCGGTGATCGCCGTGCTCACCTGATCGGTGGTGAACGGGAGCTGGCTGATGCCGGCGATGCTCAGGCCGGTCTGCGCGACGCTGAATAATTGGACGATGAGCAGGATGATCGCCTTGGTGCGTTCCACGGTCAGGCCGGGAATCGCCGGGCCGGTGGCCTTGTGGTCGGCCACGCCGGTGGTGTTTGCCATAATGGTTCTCCTTACAAAAGAAGCCCACGGGTGTGGGACTTAGGTCAGTCGGTTTTATAGAGGCGGACGCTCAGATGGGCGTCCGCGTAGGTGACGCCGAACATCGTGGCCGGCATCGGAAGCCACCGTCACAGGTGCTCCCGCACGGTGACGGGCGCATCAACCTACTGGGTGTCAGCCCGGATGGTCAATGTGGCCGTGCCGGGCTTGACGCCGTTGATGGTGATGCTCATGATGGCTTTCCTCCCAGCCGGGGCGCAATGGGCGCATTCTGGATATCGTTGTTGACCTGGGTGCCGTGGCCGTTGCCGCCCAATCCGTGATAGGCGTCGTAGACACGTTGGGCGCGGAGTTTGAAGTCATTGTCGGCGACGCCGTGGTGGTCATGCACCATCGTGTCCTGCTGCTGTTCGAGCTTGCACAGCAGAAGCGTGCGCAGCGCCTCGTCTACGAGTTTTTCGTGTTCGCAGCCGCGCCTCATGTCGGCCATCAGCTGCTCATGCTCCGACCTTCGGGTCTCCTCGTCGGCGATCTGCGAGCGCAGGTTTTTGAGTTGGTGCCAGAGGCCGGCGGCTATGGCGCTGATGGCGGCGATGAGGAGGCCGGCGACGACGCTGGTGATGATGTCGTCAGCCATGTGGCTCCTCTCTGATGGGATGTCGCATTGGCGATCCTCTCTGTGTGTGGTGGTGGAATCCCACGGTGCGGTCGAGCCGGTCGAGACGTTTGGGGGTAACATCCGACGGCCGCGCCCCCCGCCGGAGGAGACGAGCGCGACGAGGACGGTCAGCCATGCGGGCGCGCCCATCTCAGGCCTCGCCCTGAGCAGCAGGGTGCATGGGTCGGGTTGGGCGGTGTCGGCCGTGTTGGTGGTGGTGCACACCCACTTGCCCATGAGGGTGTCGTAGTTGTATTCCTTGGTCCTGGCGTTGCCCGCGACCGGCAGTATCAGATAGGTGCCGGCGGTGGGGCTGGCGGCGAGCGCGATGCGGCTGCCGGCCCGGTCGTAGACGGAGAAGCTGAACGCGTCGTAGTAGCCGCCCTGGGTGGTGATGACCCATTGGCGGATGATGCACAGCCAGATGCCGGGCGCGACCTCGAGCGCGTCGCCCATGGTGGCGCCGCCCTCGCCCATGAGCGTGCTCGCTGTGGCGGTGAACGCGCTGATGGTGCCGTCCGTGTCGGCGGTGATGGTCGTGCCGTCGGGTTTGACGACGCCGAGCGCGGTGCTGGTGGCTTTCTTCAGGCCGATGGTCGTGTTTTCGGTGCCGTGGAACTCGATGCCGTCGGGCATGGCGTTGTCCCCGAGCTTGAACGACAGGGCGAGGTGTTCCCCGTTGCGGGTGACGACGGGGAACGAGCGCGAAGTTCGTGTAGTCGCTGTTGCTGACCTTGACGCCGCCGAGGGTCGTGTCGCTCGCGACGGGCAGCTCGTACTGGCCTGCGGAGGCGTCGAGGGTGCCGTCGGCGCGCACGGTGAGGTTGTCGCCGGGTTTGACGACGCCGAGCGTGGTCGCGGTCGCGGGCGTGCCCGGGTCGCCGGGGTCGCCCTTTGCTCCCCGGGGCAGGCCGAACGCGAGCGTGGTGTCGCCGGCCGCGTCCCGGGTGGCGGTGACGGTGGCGTCCATGCCGGCGTCGAGGGTGCGGGCGGTCACGCCGGCGATCCGCTCGCCGCGCGGGATGTCGAGGATGAGGCTCCTGTCGCCCGCGCCGTCGGTGGACATGCTGGCGGCCGCCTGCTGGGAGGGGTTGACGGTGTTCGCGGCCACGCCGATGATCCTGCTGCCTCGGGGCACGCCGACCAGGAGCGTGTAGTCGCCCTTGCTTCCGGCCTGCAGCATGCTGGCGGTGGCGGGCTTGTTGGGGTAGGGTGGTGGCGCCGGCGCTGGTGACGCCCGCGCCGCGCGGGATGGACAGGTCGAGGACGCGCTGCAGGCCGCTGCCGCGCAGCGAGGACGTGGCCGGCTGGTTCGGGTCGAGGGTGGTGGTGTTGCCGCCGGTGATGCGCGCGTCCGCGATGACCTGGTTGGCGGCCGCGACCGCGTTGTTCGCGTCGGTGATGGCGTTGTTGACGCGGGTGATGGCGGCGTCGCCGTCCGCGATGAGTTGTTCGAGGCGGGTGAGGCTGTCCTGCCCCTGGGTGCTTTCGGCGTCCCATACGGCGCGTTCGACGACGCCCTTGAAGTTGCGGGAGCAGATCTTGGCGCCGTCCGCGGTGGTGACCTCCACGCCCAGGGCGATGACGCCGGGCTTGGCGATCGCCCGCCTGGGCAGCGTCGCCCGGTATGTGGCGGTCTCCTGCCCGCTCACGGGGGTCATGGGCACGCGGTCGCCGACCTCGACGCCCGGCGCGGTGTTGTAGGCGAGCGCCACGCTTGTGATGCCGGTCGTGGAGGTGATTGGCTGGCCGTTGTCGGTGATGGCGACGGTGATGGTGCGTCCGTCCTTGTCGCCGGCGTTGAGTCGGATGTCGGCGATCCAGCTGTTGGAGAAGTCGAGGCTGATGGGTGTCTCGGTGACGTCGCGGAATCCGTCGAGGGTCATTTCCCTGTTCCTTTCGTGAGGTCGTTGAGGTGGGCGATGGCGTCGCGCAGGCGTCGGCGTGCGTCGTCTCCGGAGGTGTCCGCGGCGGCGTCATTGGCCGTGGCGAGCGCCGTCGGCTGGGGGTCGAGGATGGCGGCGACGGCGTCGAGCGCGTCCGTGATGAGCGTGACGCGGCTGGCCACGTAGTCGGGTGTGGCGATGTGTACGAGGCTGGTTCGGGTTCGGTGACGTCGCTGGCGTCGACCGCGCAGTCGGGTGCCGTCGTCGAGTTCGGCGATGAAGATGATGCCCCGGTCTGCGCGGCCTTGAGCGCGGCTGGCTCGTATCCGGCGAGGATGCCCTCGCTGTTGCCGATGGGGTCGTGCGCCCAGTATCTGGTGATCCTTGGCATGGGTGTCCTTTCAGTTGATGCAGAATCCGTTGATGTACTCGGTCGTTGATTGGTACCAGGTGATGGTGCCGTCCGAGGAGGATGTGATTTTGGAGATGTAGTGGTGTTTGCCGTTGTAGGCGTGTGTGGTGGTGACGTGGGTGTCGGTGGTCTTGGCGACGGACAGGATGGGCGTGCTGATGCGCAGGCATCCGCCTTGCAGTTGGAGCCCGTAGTAGACCTTCGACGGGTTGGATACCTCGTACATGCCGCCCGAGTAGTCGATGTAGCCGACCTTCTTGCCCTTGCGGTAGCCGGCGGCTGTCCGATGCTGTTGAGCCCGATGCCGTACCAGTCCTTGCTGCCGCACGCGAAGGTTCCTTCGGCGGTGATGCTGGTGGCGGTCATGCCGCGGGTGGTGAGTTCTCCGGTGTCGAGGTTCCATTGGTTGTGGCCGGCGGCATCGGAGAGCTTGCCTGCGTATATGGCGTTGGCGTAGATGCCGTTGCCGTCGGCGAGCGCGCGGAAGTCCCAGTCTCCGTTCGCCTTCTTGCTGTTGGCGATGCGCCAGTATCCGCCTCCGATGTGGATGCATTGGGTGGGGTTCTGGTCTTCGGGCTTGTCGTACACGTAGATGCCTTGGCCGGGTTTGAGGTATGTGTAGCCGCCGGTCGTGTTCATGATCTGGTTGATGCGGTTGATGAGGTCGGTGATGTATGGTTTGGTGCCGGTGGCGGCGTCGTTCCATGCGCCGGAGTTGGAGATGAGCTGGTCGAGTTGTCGGCGCCATGCGTCGTCCTGGCGGGTGATGCCTGTGGTGATGTTGCCGAGGGTGATGGTGGTGGCGGTCTGGTCGCCGGCGAGGTCCTGTTCGATCTGCAGGATGCGTCCTTCGAGGCGCAGGGGCGTGGGGAAGCTGGTGTCGATGATGTGGACGGTGTCGCCGATGTCGGTGCCTTCGGCGTTGACGCCGGCGGCGGCGAGGCTGGTGACGTCGCATTCGTATGAGACGACCGGCTGGCTGCGTGTCTTGAGCGCTTCCTTGGTGAACGTCAGGAGTTGTTTGGGGTCTTCGCAGTCAGGGGGAATTCCGCGTCTGCCTCGCTGTGGATGCGGGTTCCGTTGGGGTAGGGATGCCCCATATGGCGAGTGCCGTGGCGTCTTCGACGTAGGCCTTGCCGTCGTTGATGTCGGCGAAGCTGATCTTGCGGCTGTACCCGCCGGTCTCTTCCCCATCGTCGTCGGTCGTGGCGACGCCTTTGCCCCATCCGTAGAGGCGTGTGGCGACCTGGGTGGCGTCGATGGTGCGGCGGATCGAGGCGAGGTCCTTGCCGTAGGTGAAGCGTTTGGTGGGGGTGGTCGCGCCGCGCCGGCTGACGAGGCTGAGGGTGCGGGTCGCGATGCGCGTGCCCGTCGCGTCGGGCTGGTAGGTGGTGACGGCCTCGAGTCCGAACGTGGCGCAGATGTCCTGGATTGCGGAGAGCGCGTTGGTGTGGTAGAACGCGAGGTCGGCCTCGGTGGTTTTGGTGCCGTCGTGCACGGTGCCGAGAATCCATCGTGTGCCCGCGAGCGCTTTTTTCGCGCATGTGAGGGCGGTGGCCGAGCGGTTGCGTTTGTCCTCGATATACGTGGAGGCGAGTTCCTGGATGGCGTCGACGCAGTGCGCGGTGGACAGGGGGAGCCGGTCGGAGCGTGACGTATCGATGCTGTTGACCAGCCATTCTCGCCACAGGCCCATGTGGTCGCGCCATGCCACTCGGTCGCCTTTTTCGAGGTCGAGGTCGCTGAGCAGGTCGAGGTTGTCGGTGCCGTCCACGTTCTGCGTGCGCCGGGCGGCGAGGACGGTCATGGGGGCGGGTTTCGGGTTGCCCCACCGGTCGAAGACGTGGAACATGTCAGATCATCCATTCGGGTTCGTGCTCGCAGCTGCCGGCGGCGCCGGACAGGGTGAGCGTGTTCATGCCCGGCAGCAGGGCGAAGTAGTCGGTGTCGAGGCTGACCGGGGCGAGGGTGCCGTTGGCGCGCGTCGTCTGCGCCTTGCAGTCGACCAGCACGCTTGTGCCGGCCGGCAGCGTGGCGGCCGGCCTGATGCCGATGGTGTGGCCGCGCCCGTCCCTGATCGACAGGGCCGAGACGGCGCGGGAGGTCGTGAGCGTCAGGATACCGGCCATGCCGGACGGTTGCCGGTGACGTGCAGGAGGTTGGCGCCTTCCCTGAGCGCGTGACGCTGGGCGCGGCCCATGATGTGCGGGTATGCGTCCATCACGATCGTGGTGGCGCAGTCCACGCGGCATGGTCCGAGCATGCGTTCGTCCCAGTCCTTGATCGTGACGCGGCCCCGCCACTGCCCGGCAGCTCCCGGTAGGACAGCGTCGCGAGGCGGCCGACGAGCGAGCCGAGGCGGCGGCGCGCGTCCATCATCTCCGTCGTCCTCGCCGACGGTCACCACGCCGAGCGCGATCCTGCGCAGCCCGGGGTACGCGCAGCCGAGCGGGTCGTCGAGGGTCACGTCGTGGCTTCCGGCCATGCCGGGCGCGTTCTGGTATGCGACGGCCAGGTCGGGGGCCTCGATGGCGAGGACGCCGTCCGTGGCGGACAGCCCGTACCAGTCAAGCGGCCTGCCGTCGAGGAGGATGTGCATGAGCGGGTCGGCCGGCATGCGTTGGAAGACGCTCACAGTCCCATTCCTTTCCTTCGTCCCAGTTCCCTGTCCATCGCGGGGGCGAGCCGCGCCGCGACGGTGCGGTCGTCGAACACGAGGGTGACCGAGGTGCGTTCCAGCGCGTCCATCACGCCCTGGGAGATGTCCGCCACCGAGGGCCCCGGCTGTTCCGCGCCGCCCGTGAACATCTCCCTCGGAAGCTGGCGGCGGTTCATGGCCGCATACGTGTCGGCACCGTAATATCGGACGCTTTTGTCGTTGCTGACGAACTCGCCGCTGCGCAGCCTCGCGTTGGCGAGCGTGATGTTGTCCGCCTGCGCTGACAGGGGCGGAGTGCCGGGCAGCAGCCCCTCCACGATGCCGCCCGACGCGTAGCCGCGCATCGCGAAGCCGTTGCCGGCGTAGTAGCCGCCCGTGTAGGAGATGGGACGGCCGATCATCGAGCCCTTCGTGCTGCGGATCGTCGTCTCGTTCGTGATCACGTTGGTGCGGATGGTGACGGTCTTGGACTGCAGCAGCTCGATGCCTTCCCGGATGGTGTGGATCGCGTTCGATGCGAGGTCGTTGACCCTCACGGTCGTGGTTTCTCCGCTGGTATGAGGCGCATGCTGCCGACCATGTTGTCGACCTTGAGCTTGACGTCGCTGGTGCTCAATCCGAGCCGGTCGAAGGCGACTTGCAGGTCACCGGTCTGTCCGCTTGCGATGCCCGATTGGACGATGAGGTCCCTGAGCTTGTCGGTGTTCAACCCGTACGCGTCGCCGAGGCCTCGGCCTCCTCCTTGCTCATGCCCATCTGCTGGGCGAGCTGGATGTACTGGTCGCGGGGCCCTCTGGACGATGGGCGTGACCTGTTCCAGTCCCTCGCCGTTCTTCGCGTGGGCGAGCATGGCCTTCTGCGCGGCCTCGGCCACGTCGTTCAGGGCGCTCGTGTTGTCGCGGCCCTTTTCGGTGTTGATGTCGAGCGTCCTGCCGTTCTTCCCGACCGCTTCGGATGCCTTGTCGAAGCTGGATTCCAGCGCGATAGACGCGTTGGACGCGTCCAGAGCGAAACCGTAGTAGGTGTTGAGCGCGTCGATGACCTCGCCCAGCGCGGCGCTCGTCTCGTTGACCGCGTCCTTGGTCGCGCCGAAGCTCTCCTGCAGGATCGTGTCGGAGTCCGCGGCCTCGGCCGACGCGTCGGCGGTCCCGGCCAGCGCGTCGTTGCCGGTTATGAGGGCCGCGGTCCCTGCCCATGCTGGCCTCGGTCGCGGCCTTCTCCGCCTCAGGCCGCGTCCTTGGTCGCCTGCTTGAAGACGTTCTGCTGTTCGGCGAGCGCCTCGTAGGCGGCGCTTGACGGGTTGTTCCACCATTGGTCGATGAGGTTGAGGCTGGCCGCGTATTCGTCGGCCTGGGCGTGGACCTGTTCGATGGCGTCCTTGTCGCCTTGGATGGCTTTGATGTAGGTCTGGTGGCTGATGCCCATGCGGTCGATGGCTTCGGCGATGTCGTCGTATCCGCTGGCCCATCGGCTGAGGAAGTCGTCGGTGTATCGGCTGGATGAGCTGTCGGAGAGTGCCTTGCCGAAGTATTCGGCCGCGGTCTGTCCGCTCTGCAGCACTTGGGTGAGTTCGTCCACTCGTTGTGCGGCGGCCTGCTGATCCTGCGCGAAATCGAACAATGCGAGACCGGCTGCCGTTATGGCAATGCCCCATGGCCTCCGAGCAGGTCGATGACGCCGCTGCCCATGGTTTTCAATCCGGTCATGACGCCTGAGGTGCGACTGACGGTGCTGCCGAAAACCTCCAGCTGACGGCTCTGGGTTGAGAACGCCGCCCCGATTTGCGTGGCGCCCGTATACAGTTGCGAGCTCATGGAGATAAGCCGCTGGCCGGGGTCGAGAACCATGCCGAGATTCTTTGACAGCTGGCTGCTGCTTGAATTCAACGGTGCCATCGCGCGGTGAAGCGCGACGATGCCTCCGGCGAGCGCCGTGGAGGACGATGGTCTGTTGGACGGGGGCGGGCAATGCCCGAATCCGTCCACGAGAATGTCGATGGTCTGGACGAGCTTGCGCAGGGGCCCCTGCCCGCCTTCGCCGAGCTTGATCATCATGCTCTCGAAGCTGCCGCTGAGGTTTTCCAGGTCTCCGCGCAGGTTGTCGTTCTTGGCGGCGGCCTGCTGGGCGGCGTACCGGAATCGGAGACCTTCTTGGTCCAGTCGGCGATGCCGTCGGCGCCCTCGTTGTAGAGCACGTTGGCGGCGCGGATCGCGTCGGAGCCGAAGATGGTGGCGAGCGCCTGGTTGCGTTGTGCCTGTGTGAGTCCGCTCATCTGGGTCTGGAGCTGGCCGGCCAGGGCTTTGAGGCCGATGAAGTTGCCTTGGGCGTCGTAGGCGCTGATGCCGAGCTCGTCCATGAGGTTCTGCGCTTTTTTGTGGGGTTGGCGAGCGCGATGAGCATGCTTTTGAGGCTGGTGCCGGCGTCGGATCCGGTCATGCCGGCGTTGGCGAAGCTGGTGAGGGTGCCGACGGTCTCTTCCATGCCGATGCCGAAGCTGTTGGCGACCATGCCTGACTGTTGGAGGGCGTAGCCGAGGTCTCGGGCGGAGCCTTGCGCCTTGCCGGCGCCGGCGGCGAGGGCGTCGGCGATGCGGGTGGCGTCGGCTCCGGTGAGGTTGAACTGGGCCATGGCGGAGCTCATGAGTTCGGCGGCTTCGGCGACTTCCATGCCGTCGGACGCGGCGAGGTCGAGTGCGCCGTTCAGGCCGCCGGAGAGGATGTCCGACGTGCTCATGCCGGCCTTGCCAAGCCTCGTTGATCGCATCGGCCGCGCGTCCGTGGCGGAGTACACGGTGTCGGCGCCGGCGTCGATGGCGGCCTGGCGTAGCAGGGACATCTCGTCGGCGCTGGCTCCGGTGTTGGCCTGGACGGTCGACATGCCGGCGTCGAAGTCGGCGGCCATGCGTACGGCGGCGACGCCCAATGCGGTGGCGGCGATTCCGGCGGCGGCGATTCCGGTGGTCAGGAGCTTCGTCTTGCCGCCCGACGCTCCATGGTGGTGGAGGTCTTCTCGGCCTCGGCGGACACCTTGGCCATGCCGGCGGTGAATTTCGACGTGTCCGCGAGCAGGCGGACAGTGATGTTGCGGTTCAGTCCGCCTGCCATGGTGGTCTCCTTTATCTTGCCTTGATGGCGGTGGTCAGTGACATGGTCTTGATGCCCGCCTCGCCGTCGTGCTGTTTGCGCCAGTCCTCGGCGGCGATGTCTCGCATGAGGCTGATCTGGCAGACGCCCGCCTCGGCCGTGTACCGGGTGGGCGTCAGCTCGTCGTGGCATACGCTCACGGGCATGCCGCAGCGCGGGCACAGGCTGTGCTCGTAGTCGTCGAGGGCGAGCATCCAGTCGCGTTCGGTCTGGTCCCATTCGCTTTCCGGCGTGTACCCGGTGATGCGCCGGTGGCCATCGCGCTCCACGCGATAGGAGGGCTCCCACCCGAGCCAGCGCTTGTAGCTGATGCCGAGCTTGAGGCAGATCCTCAGTTCCCGGACGAGCCCCGGATTATCCTGGAGGCTTGGCCGAGGTAGTCTTTTGGGTCGATCATCCTCGCGTTGAGGTTCTGGATGGCGTACCAGACGGGCGACAGCTGCCCGTCGGACAGTTCGGGGATGATGGCGGCTATGTCCTCGACGGGGGTGTCCGGCACGCTCTTGCGGATCATCAGCCTGAGCGCGTCGGCGGTGATGTCCTCGGGCGCGCGGCGCGCCCGTCCTTCGTGGTGGTCGTGTTCGCCTCGAGCACCTGCCTCCACTGCGACAATGGCAGGGGGCCTCCAACGTGAGGTGCACGATCTGCCCGGAGACCTCCTCGCGCAGCTCGTCGATCTGTCTGGCGATGCGTTTGGCCGCGGCGTTCGCGCCCTCGGTGACGTGCGATGCCGCCGCCCGGGCGAGCTGCTCGCCCAGCTGCGAGATCCGTTCTGCCTTCTCCTGGTCGAGGATCAGGTCGACCTCGACGCGCTTGCGCTTCACTTCCAATGCCATGGTGCGTTCCTTGTCTCGGTTTCGCGTCCCTTTGGTGATGAGGGGGTTCCGTGCGGGGAAAGGAATGCGGAAAGCCCGCACGGAAGAATGATGGTCAGGCGTGTGAGGCCGCGGCCTCCACGATCTCGGCGGTTTCGGACTCCCAGCCTGGCGCTTGCGCGAACAGGGGGATGGTGCTTCGGATCATGGTGTTCGCGTCCGGGTTGAGGACCTTCTTCTCGCCGCACTTGACGCTCACGACGGTGAGCTTCTGCCCTGCGGCGAGGGCCGCGTCCGTGGCCATGCCGCGACGGCGCACGATGAATCCGGAGCTGCCTTCGGCCATGAGCGTGACGGCCTTGTTCTGTTCCGCGTGCTCCGTGTTCGTGTTGTCGATCACCTCGATCGAGATGTCGCCGGCGCTCTTGCGCCCGGGTGCTCCGAAGTCCTGCGTGCTGTTTTCGCGCTGGTCGCTCACGGTGTCCTGGGAGGGCTCGAAGGTCCAGCCGCCGAGCATCACGTAGTTCGAGATGTCGGTGCCTGCTTCCAGCTCGGCCATGGTCGGGCGCTTGATGTCGGCGATGGTCGGCACCCACAGTGTGGTGATGTTGCCCTCGGCGCTCGTGCCGGGGATCTCGGTGCCCAGTTTCAGGGTCATGATGTTCTCCTTCGATGGGAAAGGCCACCTCGTATGGGATGGCCTTGAAGACTTTTGGTAAATGATTGGTTGATTACGGTCGGCTCCACGTGAAGCGGAACCTCAGGACGCGCACCTGGTAGCGGCGCGCGGTGTCATCGGCGGTCAGACCGGCCGCGTACGCGCCGGAATCCGCGTCGAGGATCAGCTGCCCGACCGTGAACCCGGAGGTTTTCGCGGGCACCCGGTATTTCATCGCGGGGATGATCCGGTCATCGCAGATGACGTTGACCGCGTGGCCGTCGGTAGACCACGACCCGGATCTCCAGCCGTCCCACGTGGGCCGTGTACCGTGCCGCCTCGGTCGACCGGTGGCCGTCCGTGGTGCAGGTGGCGATGACCCACGGCGGCATCTCGGATTCGTCCGGCTCCTGGTTGAGGTACACGGGTTGGTCGAGTCCGGGGATCATGCCGAGCACGGCGGAGGTCATGTCCATGACGCTCATAATCCGATGGCTCTCTATCAACATGTCGTCGGCGGCGTCGCCCACGTATTCGGCGAGCGTGGGCAACTCTTCTTCGGCGTAATGCTCGGGGGCTTGTGCGTTCCGCCGCCTCGCGCGGTGCCGTAGAAGGCGATCGCGGCGACGGTGGGGCCCGTGTGCCCGTGTTCGCGGGTTTTGCCGGAATCTTCGGGGCCTATGTCCGCGTATATCTGCGAGCCGGTGGTCCCCAACTCGTATCTCACACGAACAACGTGCAATCCGCCGTTGCTGCTGGAATTCAGGTCGCTTTGGGTTTCTCCTTGACGACCTGAGCCCCTTCTTCACGGCCTTGGCGATACTGACCCCGGCCATCGCGTGAGCGGCGGCGACCCGGCGGCCGAACGCGGTCAGCTCGCCGGCGTCGATCGTGACGTCACTGCTCATTGCTGTTGCCTACTTCCTTGACGTTCCACCGGCATGCGGTGGCGTGCGTTTTCTCGGACTGCATGTTCAGCAGCCGGAACTTCCTGCCCTTGAGGTTCGGGTCCGTGGCCGCGGTGATCTCGGCCACGTCCCCGGGAGACAGGCCCGTGGTCCCGTAGGGCAGATGCAGGTAGAGCGACCACACGGGGGTGACCGCGCCCAAGGCCTGGACGATGCCGCCCTCCGTGTTCTCTGCGGCGAGGCCGCCGCTGGTCTGCACTTTGCACCCTACCGTACCTAACTGACTTGACTGGTCGCCTTCCCGGTGTGGGGTAGTCCGTGACGGCCTGCCGTGACTGACGATCCGGC
>VOFH01000655.1_pt1 | contig 75428 bp, 99 predicted proteins | sample 5384091 | NCBI WGS metagenome assembly VOFH01 (sample SAMN12384727, study PRJNA508395) | human gut metagenome | isolation source: healthy gut G | host: Homo sapiens
TTTTTTTTTCATGCATTCTTCAGCATATTCACACAATTGTTTCTTTACCAAATCATACGAATACATTTGATCATAAACACTGTTATTTCCAGAGATCTCTAAGCCACGATTATTTACTTTAATTTCGCTGCCATTTTTCATAATGTGCGCCATAACATACTCTCTTATGCTTTGCTGACAATCAACATTTGTATTATCTATTTGCTTTTCTTCCGATATACTAAATGCATCTTGAAACTCTTCAAAAGGAAACTGCAAAATAGCATATGCAGATATATCCGAATAGATTTCTTTAAAAACACGAACTAAAGAACAAATCAGATTTTCTACTTCGACAGAATATCTTGCTTTCATACGGTTACTACTGAGGCAATTTTTACTTCGAAGAAAATTTCTTCACCGTCCATTCCGGGTTCAATTTCATCTATTTTTTTAATGATCGCATCCCAATCACTCAACGTTCCAAACACTTCTTCAAACAGCGGATCTCTACTATCTGCCATTATTACATTCCATGCAGCGCTCTGCAATGCTTTTGCAATATCCGACGCATAATAATCATTGCTGCACTTCTTGTTTATCTTTCTAAGGTAAAATGCCCCGATTTTCTCTTGTACACTTGTAATATATGAGTCAATCTCTTTTGTATACTTCCGTTTTCCTGTATGACTCCTTTGAATAAAAGTTTTACTGTAAGGAATGCCATCAATTCTACCATTTTATTTTTTCGAAGTATTCTTTGTCTGTATTCTTCGCCTATATAATGACTTAATTCATGGATCAAGACTATATGCAAAGATGGTTGGAACAACATTCTTTGTCCAAACTTCACTATTATAGTATGAATCACATTTTCGCTATCTTCTATTCTTTTTTCCTTCGTATACGGTTTTGTTTCCAGTTCTGGAACAAGCATCACATCATATTGATGTTTCTTTTCGCGATATATTTTTACAATTTTATATGCTAATTCTTGATAATATATAGTCAACTTAATTGGTAACCAAAATGATGTTCCACTATAACCTGGAATGGTCAAAAAATTCTGATCTGTATGAATAGATTGTGTCACTACTGAATTTATATACCCTATCATTTTTGTAATTTCCACATTCAATTCATCTATCTTTTCATCATTTTTTCACGACTTAACTTGTCAAGTTCCATTAAAAAGTTATTAAATGCCCGAAACACCAAATAATATACGTCTCTCGCCATACGAAAATGTTCAAATTGCGACAGAGCGTTCAAAATCAAAACAAGATTGTGCAAATATGTATTGTTTTCATTTTCTAAATATTTTTGAACAGTTTTTATATACATATCTGTGAGAAGCTCTGGCAAATCATCTGTCACCTGTGTGTCCTGTCCTCTTTCTCCGTCCGCAATATCAAAATCATATAAGCAGTCTGTTTCAATATTATATATTGATGTCCCGAACAACTCATTTTCGTGCGATAATAATCCATTTGGCAAAAGCAAAAAAATCAAGAATTTAACAGGAATATTTCTGAATTGAATAAAAACATTATGGTGTCCATGCATATACTTGAAGTCCGCTTCCTTAAAATATTTATTTATGTCGGTTTCCATAATACTTTTGCTTTCAATTATTGTCCTTATTTTCTTTGGATTTTCAGATGCAATTTTCAGTGTCAATAACGGAATTTTTTTCTCAATATTGCAATCTCTTTCATTCCATTTCCATTCAATTTTCTTTTCTGAACAGATATTTAAATAAGATTGTGCCACACCAACAATCGTATACAGATATACAATTTGAGATATATTTTCAAGTGTCCTCAGACATTTCTCAAGTTCTCGCAAACAATTACTTTGAATTAATACAACTGCATCCATTGTATCAAATGTTTGCATAACAAGGATCTGTAATTCGTTCTGCTTCTGATTCTCTTCCTCAATCTTTTTTGAAGCACATCATACTGTAATTTATCATTCATCATAACAAACCCTATTCCAAAATAAGGGTACTTTTTGCATTTATAATTTTCGATAAATTGTTCATATGTTTTGTTATATTGGTTTCTTAATAAGCCGATAATTTGAACTCCATAAAATCCTTGCAATTCCGTTATAATTTTTCTGCTTTCAGAATGCATCTTTGTCAATAAGCTAATCTCTTTTTGTTCTCATATGTATAACTCACATCAGGTATTCGTATATCAAATCCATCATAATATCCCCACGAACTATAACTGCTATCCGGAAGGCTTTGCGTGTACTTGTTTCTATAATGTTGTTTATACAGAACAAGTGTGCAAAAACTCGTATCTTTTTTTACATCATCCATTTAATTCATTCCCCTGACTCAATGACTAATTTTTGTACAATTTTGAGAATTTCACTCTCCCGTTGCATTCGCCTGATATACCGGTCAATATCAAAAGCTTTTTGTTCGACCTTAACCCATTCATTTTAATATATTGCTCTACCCATAAATACTGATAACTTTTTTTCCCGAATTTCCGGGAAGAAATAATACAAAGCTAATGTCCACTTATACCATTCCCCGGGTTTTGTTGTCGTCACCAAAAGTTTTCGCAAATATCTTCTATCAATTGATAGCGTATTTTTACCAAGCAATATATTACTGCCCTTTGCACAGCCTCTAAATCAAACTTTATCCCCTGTTTTTTTTGAAACAAAACCCCTTCTATAAATCTCCACCTTTTTTCTATCTTTTCATCTTTGAAAAATATATTTTCAAAGACGAATATATATATTCTTAATTCAATACTTTCTTTTTTTCCTTCCCACTTTTATTCAATTCTTGGACTTTCGTATGAATTATTTCTCCTGCTTTGCAAAACTCATTGCAAACCGTCTGTTCATCTTCATTATCATAATCAGCATTCTTCAGCACTTGATAAAGCAACATTTTTTCCCAATTTACTATAATTTTTTCATCTTGTAATTTACTGATTAGACTATAAATTGAATTACCATACCCCAAATTTTTTCTATCATATTTTGCCTGTGCAAGCATAGACTGTCCAGCCTGTGCAAGAATGTTGTTCTTGCTGTAGTTTACCATCTCTTTTGCCATATCTGTATCACGGATACGAGATTCAGCAGATGATGTATTCTCAGAAATGTTATCTAAGTTGTCAATTGTGTGCTCTAATCTGTTCTGTACAGCACCAAGAGCAGATCTCTGAGAAGAAACCTTTGCGATAGCATCGGAAATTGCATCAATTGCATAGGTTGCTGCTGTACCGTTCTTGTCAGTTACGTTTAAGCCCTTAATTCCAAGATTTGCAGAATTCATAGTGTCGATGTCGACTGTGATCTTGTTGGTCATGTCAGCATCTGCACCTACATGAAGGCTGAAGCTTAATGTGTTGCAACTTTTGCAGAACCTGTTGTAATTTTAAATACATTCTTGTTCGTAGTATCCTGAGCTACTGCTGCCGTATTTTCTGTATCACCAATATGATTTGCAGCAACAAGTTCATCTTTTGCTAATGAATAAGCTTTTTCTGCGGTGATAACGCTATTATCATTATCATCAACACCATCTGCTGTAGCTGCACCTGCTGCATTTTTGCATCAGTCATAGCTGTTAAAGTGGTTGTTCCATCGGATACTTTGTCACCAGCACCAATTTTAATTTCACCTGCATTTGCACCAGTTCCAATCTTTACATCATTACCATCTGCATCTTTCCATTTTGTATCTGTATTATCATAAGTGTACTCTACACCATTAACGGTAACTTTTCCGCCAACCTTTTTCTGTGCATCTACAATTTTCTGTGCATCTACTGCTGTACTTCCAATTGTATAGTTCTTTTCCTCCGATGCTTACACTGTCTCCTGCGGAAAGTGCTTTCATGGTAAATGTTGCTTTTCCAGAACCATTATCAACTAATGTTCCCTTTAATCCGGCATCATGTGCATTCATATTAACGGTCTTCTCACCGTCATCACCCTTTAAAAGATAAATCTCATTGAATTTTGTAGTTTCAGCAACACGATCAATCTCTGTATTTAACTGGTCGATCTCATCCTGAATAGCCTTACGGTCTGTATCCTTGGAGTTTGTACCGTTAGAAGCCTGAACTGCAAGCTCATTCATACGCTGTAACATGCTATGAACTTCTGTTAAAGCACCTTCAGCGGTCTGTACAGAAGATACACCATCCTGTGCATTGGAAGAAGCCTTTTCCAGTCCGCGGATCTGCTTTCTCATCTTCTCGGAAATGGTAAGTCCTGCTGCATCATCTGCTGCACGGTTGATCTTGTAACCGGAAGATAACTTCTCGGTTGACTTAGCCTGTGCTCCGGATGTGATACCAAGCATTCTGTTTGCGTTTGCTGCCTGCATGTTGTGTTGTACTACCATACTCATAATAGAATCCTCCTTGAACTCCCGCTATGCGGGGTATTATGTTCTTTTCCTCCGGAAATCCTTTTCCTAAGGTGTTCTTATTGCGTCACTTTGCAGTAACGCGTCACAAGCATCTGTGATGCTTTGCAATGTATATTTAGCCATACACCTTTCGATATCAAATAAGCGAAGCGTCCCGGGTGTGCCCCACCTATTACCAGAATTTAAAACAGATCAGGAGTTAAATTTATCTTTCAAACTCTCTGCATCTTTCTTTGCCTCTGCCTTCATCCGCTCGTTCCACAGGATTCTCTTAATTTCCTGCTGTGCCTCTCTGGAAATGCCCGGCTCTGCATAATAGGTTTCTCTCTTTCGTGCCGGATTTTCTTCCGTGGTACTTCTTGCAATATTAAGTTCCCTCGGGGCATCTATAAGCAGCCTTGCGTGATTTCCCGAACCACCTACATAGACCACACGGATGTTATCGCCGATATTTACGTATTGCCCCTGTTTCAATGAAAGTTTCAGCATTTACGCATCTGCATTTTTATAAAATGCTTCTTTTCTTTTTATTTCAAAAATGCGACAATGTTTTATAGAATGTTGCATTTTATGTCACAAAAGCACTTTATTTTTGGCTTGAAAGGAGTATTTTTATGGGAACAACACAACCGATCCGAAACCGACAGGAACTGCAAGATTTCAGTTCATACTACAAGCAGGTAAAACCGCATCTGCGAAATTATACTTTAGTTGTATTGGGATTAAACACTGCACTGAGAATCAGTGATCTTTTAAATCTTCGCTGGAGAAGTGTCTATGATTTTAAAAAGAACTGTTTTCGGGATCATCTTTTGGTATGGGAACATAAAACAGGAAAAAGAAATTATATTGCGATAAACCAGAACGCGAAAAATGCCCTGTATCTATATTTTATGGAAAGAACACCCGAGCCGGAGGAATATGTTTTCTCCAAACGGACAAACCCTTATAAACCGCTCAGCCGTTCACAGGCTTACCGCATTATTAAAGAAGATGCCTCACATACAACCAGTGAAGAGGCGATCAGCTGTCATTCTCTCCGGAAAACCTTTGGCTATTATGCATGGCAGGAAGGAGTCCAGCCGGCACTTTTAATGAATGTAACCATTCTTCGTTTCATATCACGAAGCGTTATCTTGGAATTGAACAGGACGAAAAGGATCTTGTCTATCTGAATATTAATCTGTAAAACGTTCGGGGAATGCTTTGTTTCAATCCCCTATGCAAAGCGTTCTCTTTCATAAAATGTTTGACTTCTATCATAAAATGCGTTATTCTGTTTTCAATAAATATCTATATTCCAAATCTGATGCCAGGCCGTTGTTACCAAAAAAGGCAGCACGCAGCAATCATGGAGAGCATTTCGCTCATAAATCACAATTGGAATTAAAATTTCATAAACGTGTCATAGCAGAGCTGTTTCTTATTTTTTCATATTGTAAAAGCAGATGCTTATGATATATACTAAAGGAAAGGCAGGATACCACATGGAGAAATCTGACATTCTGACAGCTTCACTGCTAGATGCCAACGATGAAACAACCGATCGCAGCACCATTTTTGATGATGTTTTCCGAACAATTGCTCAGAAAATGCCACAGCTTCTGATTCCTCTGATCAATGAAGTATTCCATACTTCTTACAGTGAAGAAGAACATTTTGAACAGTTGCGGAACGAACATTATGAAAAATATGGCACTGTGATTACAGATTCTATTATCCGGATTGGCAATCACATTTATCATCTAGAATGCCAGTCCTCGAAAGACAAAACGATGGTTATACGAATGTTCGAGTATGATATTTCGATTGCAATCGAGCACGCTTCTTATGAAAATGACGAAATCTGGGAAATTGAATTTCCACAGTCCTGCGTTCTCTATATCCGTAACCACCGTGATCTCCCGGACTATCACGAAGCGGTCGTGAAGTTTGCGGATGGACAAAAAGTGCGCTACCGTGTTCCAATTTTACAGGCAAAAAAGTATACCGTTGACCGCATTTTTGAGAAACGGCTGCTGATTTTGCTACCGTATCATATTTTACGGTATGAGCACTTTTTGAAGCACAACGGGACGGATACCAGAAAGTTACAACAATTGTTAGCTGATTTCCGTGAAATTAACCGAAGACTTGAAGAAACAGCTGAAAAAGAAAATAAATCACATCTTTATATGGATATGATTGTTCTGATTGAACAGATTGCAGATTATATCATTCCAAAAAACAATACCATTAGGAAAGGATTGGGTGATGTTATGGGTGGCAAGATTTTAAAATTACGGTCGGAGGAATTGCTGGAACTAGGCGAAGCTCGTGGCGAAGCTCGTGGGGAAGCTCGTGGAAAAGCAAAAGGCAGACTTGAAGGCAAACGCGAAGAAAGACTCGATGCAATTCAAAATATGATGGATCTTGGATTGACAAAAGAACAAATTTTAAGAAAATATTCTCTTGAGGAATATGAAGCAGCATTGCGTTCTATGCCAGCAAAAATATAACCGAAAAGAAAATTTAAAATATTTTCTTTTCAGGGGTTAAGGAATGCTTCCATCGTCCGATATATTAGGTGTAGATAAAAATGCAACATTCTATAAAAAGAATGTTGCATTTTTTATTAATTGTACACCAGTGCCGCCCATTTTATACATTTATAAAAAAAGAACGGTTCCCAACTTACCGTCAGAAACCGTTCTTTTTGTTATTATTTTTTGATAGCATCCTCAAAGGCTTTACGCACATCATCATTATGATTGGTAGTGATAAGCACCGCATACTGCCCTTCTGTAAAAATCAAGCCGTCCTGAATCCTGCTGACCTGCTTTGGCTCATAGGACTGCAGCAGATTATATCGATCCTGCTGATGCTTTGTCAGACTTTCTTTTGCCTCGTCCACATCTGCTTTATCTTTCACCGCGATTACAACAATTTCATCTGCTTTGTGTCCATCCGAGGAATAACTTACAAAATAACTGTCTACCTTTTTATATTCCATATCAGAAATATGGGAAAAATTGTCCTCTGCATCTTTTTCTGTACTGCTTGCATTAAGCATCTCCGGAAGATCCGGATCTGCGGCCTCCATCGCCGTGCGCAGATCATACATACTGACCGTATTTTGTGCGCTTTTCCCGGAACCGCACCCGACACACGCAATCAGCAAGGTAAGCACAGACACCAGACAGATGCCTTTTTTTTTTTTTCATTCGATCAATTTTCCTCCACTGTTTCCTCGGTACTGAATGTTGCGCCGTTTGCTGCGGCTTCATTCATCGTCATGTCTGCGCCACCGATGCTCTGTTCTTCTGTTGACACTCCCATATCACCGTTGTTCATCGGAGTCAGCCCTTCAAATGCTTTCTGAACTGCCTTGTCTATCTTCTGCTGCTCCTTCTCGCTGATATTCTGACTTGTATTGTCCGTGTTATATCCCGGCATGGTAACATTAAACAAATATCCTTTTCCATCCGGGTCCTGAATCCAGTTGTAAGTTCCCAGACTGTATGGCATATCCTTATAGCTTCCGGACATCAGGAAATTGTCAATGGCAGAAGCTATGGCATTTGCCACCTGCGCTTTTTCCTCTGTAATATCCTCTTTAAACGCAACCATGACCCCACCAAGCTTTTTGTCCATGGCAGCACGCAAGGCTTTCGGCAGATCATATATACTGTCCACTGTTTTCTTGTTCTGGTATGCCATATTGTACTTTAATGAGCTGGCTGCCGGGAAGTAATCGTGATCCCAGCTCTGGGACTGTCCATACATGGCATCCGTCACATTAAAGTTCGCATAATTTCCATTTCCTGCATCGGAATAAATATCGGTAATGTACCAGTCTCCGTCAATTTTTACCATATCCCAGCTATGGAATTTTTCTGTATTATGCTCCACTTTACATTCAATTCCCATCATCTGCATGAACATGCGGAATGTCGTCGCGTAACCGACACATACGGCATTGTGGTATTTTAACACCCCATATGGATTATCACAGTCTTCCTGTGTACTCGGAATAACGGTCAGTGCACCGGAATCCTGCTGCAGTTTTTGGTCATCCAGTCATACACGGTCTTTTCTTTTTCAAAATCAGACATGCTGTCCTTGATCTTCATATCCTTGATCGCTTTTTTTTTGCCATATCAAGGGTTTCTTTTTTCTTTGTCTGTCAGCTTTGAAGTATCGCCGGATTTGTAGGCATCCGAAATATTTGTGGTAGGCTTGATCTCATAATTATCCGCGATCTTTACATAATCTTCGGTTGTCTCGGGATTTTCTTCCTTCTTCTGCTCTGCTATGTATGATTTTAAAGTGACCAGATTAAATGCGGAAATGGTGGTGCTTCCCACAACACCTGCAGCTAAAACAACAGCTACCACCCCTTTCCATGCACCGCTCTTTTTTCTTTTTTGGTTCTTCCGGCTGTGCGGAACTACTTTTTACGCTTTCATAAGTTTCCATAATATATTCGCCTTTCTTCTTTTCTCTTTTCAACTTTCAACAGACATATCTGTCTGTGCACCCTAATTATAGCAATAAAGAATCGAAAAATGCGGATCTTTAAAGAAACTTAAAAGAATATTAAGATTACATAACATCTTCTCTATATGTTCTCTTCCCTGCGCAATGATTCTTCTTACATGATCATCTGCTAGTGAATAAAATACGGATTTTCCCTCCCGACGGCTTTTTACCAGTTTGTTCTGTTTGAGAATCCGAAGCTGGTGTGAAATTGCCGACTGTGTCATAGAAAGCACGGCCGCCAGATCACAGACACATACCTCTGCTTCAAAAAGTACAAACAGAATACGGATACGGGTAGAATCTCCAAACACCTTAAACAGTTCCGCAAGATCATACAATTCCGTTTCTTCCGGCATCGTCTCATTGACAACTTTCAGCAGATCCGGATGTACTTTCATCTCACTGCAGCACTCAATATTGTCATTTTCCATGAAATCGTCTCCTTTTTTCTTACAACTTCTTTACGAACAGTGCCCGGATTGCATTCAATACAGCAATGACCATAACTCCGACATCTGCAAAAATTCCCATCCACATATTTGCAATACCTATCGTTACTAAAAACAGGCAGAGCAGTTTAATACCGATTGCAAAACAGATATTTTCATATACAATCCGCAGGCACTTTCTAGCGATACGGATTGCTTTCGCAATCTTGAGCGGATCATCATCCATCAGCACCACATCTGCTGCCTCAATCGCCGCATCCGATCCAAGCGCTCCCATAGCGATTCCGACGTCAACACGGGAAAGCACAGGTGCATCATTGATGCCATCTCCAACAAAGGCAACGGTACTCTTTTCCTCCTTGGTCTGTAACAGTTTTTCCACTTCAGAAACTTTATCTGCCGGAAGCAGTTGGGAATGTACTTCCGTAATTCCAACCTCCCCGCTACCTGCTGTGCTACACGGTCATCATCACCCGTCAGCATTACCAGCCGGTGCACGCCGGAATTTTTCAGTGCCTGCATGGCAGCCGCCCCATTCGGCTTGAGCATATCTGAAATCAGTATATGACCGGCATAGACACCATCGACTGCCAGATGTACGATTGTACCGGTACAGCTGCAGTTGCGATACGCAATTTTTTCTTTTTTCATGAGTTTGTCATTTCCTGCCGCAACCCTGTGTCCGTCTACCGTTGCGATCACACCATGTCCACCGATTTCCTGTACATCTGTGACCCATCCATATCCAGTTTCTTGCCATAGGCTTTCTGCAGGCTGATACTGATCGGATGTGTGCTGTGACACTCTGCCAGTGCCGCATACTCCAGCAGCTGTTCTTCCTCCTTCGTATATACCGGATGTCCGGACTCAACCGGACAGCTGCCGGATGCACAATTTGTTCCATGAATTCCGCAGACTTCAAATACCCCTGCGTAATTGTTCCTGTCTTATCAAAGACAACCGTACGCGTTCCCGCAAGTGCTTCCAGATAGTTGGAACCTTTTACCAGAACACCCTCTGCACTGGCGCCTCCGATTCCTGCAAAAAAGCTGAGCGGAATACTGATGACCAGTGCACAAGGGCAGCTGATAACCAGGAAGGTCAGCGCACGGTAAATCCAGATGCCCCAATCTGCCGGAAGTCCCATAAACAGCATACGGACAAGCGGTGGCAGAATTGCCAGTGCCAGTGCGCCGTAGCAGACTGCCGGTGTATAGTAATGCGCAAATCTGGAAATAAAATTCTCGGAACGTGATTTCTTGGAACTTGCAATCACCACCAGATCAAGAATACTGGAAACCGTAGATTCTCCGAATTCTTTTGTTGTACGGATCTTTAACAGTCCGGAAATATTGATACATCCACTGATGATTTCCTCTCCCACGGCTACTTCCCGCGGAACACTCTCTCCCGTCAGTGCACTGGTATTCAGGGAAGAATGTCCTTCCACAACCACACCGTCGATTGGGACTTTTTCGCCCGGCTGTACAATAATCACCGTGCCGATCTCCACCTCATCCGGGTCTACTTTTTCAATCTGACCGTCTTTTTCAATATTGGCATAATCCGGACGGATATCCATCAGATCGCTGATATTCCTGCGGCTCTTACCGACTGCATAACTCTGGAACAGCTCTCCGATCTGATAGAACAGCATAACTGCAACGCCTTCTTTGTAATCGCCGAGGGCGATCGCTCCGATGGTTGCCACTGCCATCAAAAAATTTTCATCAAACACCTGCTTATTGCAGATTCCTTTCCAGGCTTTCCGCAGAATATCATAGCCGATCACAAGATACGGAACAAGATAGAAAAGGAACTCCAGCCACTTTGGTATGGAAACAATGCTTCCTGCAATCCCGATGATAACCAGAAGCACTGCCGCCACAATAATTCGTTTCAATACTTTTTTCTGCTTTTTATTCATGGTGCCCTCCAATCTGACTGATACCTATGGAAAAAGCCGGATTTAAAGAAAGATCTCACAATCATCTTCCACTTTCTTACAATTCTTTAACACATCCTGCATAACCGCTTTTGCATCTGCACCCTCTTCAAATTCTACGTTCATCTTCAGTGTCATGAAATTTACAGTTGCATCCTTTACTCCGGTAGTAGCTTTTGCAGCTTCCTCCATTTTGTTTGCACAGTTTGCACAATCCACATCAATTTTGTAAGTTTTCTTCATCGTCGGTTTCCTCCATACTTTCCTTTTTCATTTTATCATTCTTTCATATGAGCATTTGTTCATATGTTTGATTCTATTATAGCGTATAGTTCGTAAATGTCAATATATTTTTTAATACGCTGGGATTGTTTTGGAATTGAATTTTCCAGACCATTTTTAACAAACCGATTTGCATGTGTTTTTTAAGAAAATCAAGTGTTCTATCACGTTCCAAATTGATAGTGGACATATAGAAAATAAAACTTTCTTTTAGGTTCGGGACATATCTCATAACTTTTTTCACATATGTCCCATTTAAACATCTTCCCCGTATTCACCGTCTGTTTCCGGTTCTTCATAATCATCTGAGCCATCATAAATGTCCTGCATCAAAGGTTCTTTTACTATCGTTTTCTTTCCAATAAGCACTGCCGCTACGGCTGCGGTAATCGGTACGGTCAGCACAACCCCAAGAGTTCCGGAAAGTCCCTGCATGATTTCTGTTCCGATTACATAAGAATTGATCAGCTGATTATAACTCAGATTGTATGCATAATTGACAACGAGCGTAGACAACGAACCACCGACATAGGCAAAAATCAGTGTATTTGCCATGGTTCCCATCATATCGCGCCCCACACGGATTCCCGACACAAACAACTCTTTTGTCCCCAGTTGCGGACTGCGTTCGTGCAGTTCCTGAATCGTGGATGCAATTGACATGCCAACATCCATGGTTGCCCCAAGTGCGGCTATAATGATTCCCGAAAACAGAAGCTGTCCTATTTTTATCTGTGTATTCTGTGCCACATAATTCAACGTTTCGATATCAGACACATTATACCCGGTAATGCCTGCAGCTTTTCCAAACACAACTGCGGCTGCGGCTGCCACAACCACACCGCTGACCGTTCCCACCACTGCAGATACCGTCTTTTTAGAGACTCCGCCCAAAAGCCACAGGGTCAGCAATGTCGAGAGAATGACAACAACAATGGTAATACCGATCGGTGAAATGCCCCGGTACATCAGCGGAAACATCAGATAAACAATACACACACCGGTAAATGCCAGACTTGCAATGGCTTTGACTCCTTTTTTTTTCCCACCTATCATACATATCACCAGACAGAAAAAAAGTACAAACAGATAAATCGCCATAGTACGGTCTTTGCTGTATACCGTAACGACAGCATTATCATCTGTGGAACTGACAATTACAATTACGCGCGAACCAACTTCACAGTTCTCCATGCCAAACAGCGAACCGCTTGGATTGACGGCATCAAACTCTTCCCCTGCATATGTTCCGGATTTGACCTGTACGCGCACCTCCTGTGTCCCGTATCGGTTTCCATCTTCTGCCAGATTATCTTTCGTGATCTTCGTCACGACTGCTTTCTCATAGCTTTGCCCTTCCGTGGAAATCAGGGATACTTTTTCGAACTGGTTTTCTTTGACTAATAACAGTAGGAACCCCACCAGACAAAGGGTTCCCACTAAAACTTTTTTCCAGTTTTTCTTCATTATTATTTAGCTGCTTTCTTTACTGCTTTCTTTGTAACAGTAATTGTAATTGTTTTACCTGCTGCCTGATACTGGCTGGTTGCTGCTGCCTTTACTGTAATCGTAACTTTTCCGGCTTTCTTCACTGTGACTTTTCCGTTTTTGTCAACGGTTGCAACCTTCTTGTCGGAAGATATATAGGTAAGCGGTGTTTTCGCTTTTGCATTTAAGGAAAAGGCTTTGTCTCCTACGGTTTTTTTGTAAGAGTTCTTCGCCTGAATGGTCTGCTTTACCGCATCTTTTACGATCGTATATGTGGTAGATCCCTGTAACTGTTTTCTGGTCGTTGCATCATAAGTTGTTACAGAAAACTTTTTGTCCGTTACTTTTACTACGGAATAGGTTGGTGTCCAGGTCTGGCTTCTCTCAGAAATGAAGTCCTGTTTGGAAGCAATCAGGTTATAGAATTTTGAGCCTGTTGCAGAGTTTGCCTCTAAATATACGGTTCCTTCCGGATTGGTAACGGTTCCGCCAACGGTCTTGTTTACGATTTCATAGCAGTTATTCTGTGCCTGATAATCACTGTCTTTTTCAGCTTCCTCTACAGATTTGTATCCATAAGTGCTGTAAGAAGTATGATCCTTTCCATCCCCCTCAAGCTGGAAGGTTCTGGAATAGGTATGATCATGTCCCTGCATCACCACATCAATCTTATACTTATCCATCAGTGGAGTAAGCTGTGTACGAAGCACCATACCATCGGAATCGGAATGGTCGTAACCACTGCCGTAAATATCCTGATGGAATACCGCAATACGCCATTTGGCATCTTTATTCTCATTGATTGCTTTTTTTCATTACATTCTCATGCGTTGCACAGTTATAGTTGTTTGTGTCAAGAACAATGAACAGGACATTTCCATAACGATAATAGTAATCGGTTCCTGCCTTTGTCTTTCCCTGTACATAATTGGTATCGGTATCGGAAAAAGCATTTGGATTATTAAAATGCAGGCTGTACTGATTCGAAACACTGTCGTGGTTACCAATGGTCGTTGCTACCGGAAGGGAAGTCAGTGCCTCTGCCCCAAGATATCCTGCATATTCCCGCTCGTTGCTTCCGTAGTTCACCTGATCTCCTGCGGACACAAGAAAACTTACATCGGAATGATCCTCGAGTGATTCATTTAATACGTTGTTCCAGTTATAGCTGTCATTTCTTGCTGCAAGATTTTTTCCGGTGCAGAAGTTACAACATTTCCTGCATTTTCCATCTTTTCACTCTCACTGCTGGTCTGGCCTTTGGAAGCCCCGATCTGCGGATCTCCGACATACAGAAAAGAAAATTCATCAAATGCCTGTGTGGTATAGTTTTGTGTATCCTGCCACTTTCCATCCTGAAATACCTGATAATAATAGCTGGTATTTTCTTTGAGACCGCTTACGGTTACTTTATTGGAAAAATATTTCGTGGTATCTATGGTCACAGCTTCGGTCTGCGCTCCGGTGAACTCTGTCGCACCATCCATATTCTGTCTGGTAGAGATTCTCACCTTTGGAGTCTCAGCCGTTTTGCTGTACCATGCATAATTTAATTTTGTCTCATCCGCACCCGGAGTCAGTGATACATGTTCATACTCACTGCTATAAGCAGCCCAGTTCTTTTTCCAGTTGCTCCAGTCTGTAGACTCCCGGGAAGCATCATTCCAGTGTTCCGTTGCTGCTGCAATCTTTGTCGGGATACCAGTGGCAAACATTCCTGCCAATACAGCGGTGGAGAGAACTCCTGCTGTAAGTTTCATCACATTTTTTCTCATAATTTCTTTTGTTCTCCTTGTGAAATCTGTAAGATTTATTACAGAATTTATAATAAACGGGTTATGTAAGATGTACTATCCGGTTTCTGTAATCCTTTTGTAAAAACAAAAAGAGTGGATGCTTTGGGACATCCACTCCACATGACGGCCTATGCCATGCCGTTTACGGTTTTATATTTATAGAGCATCTCCGCGTGGTTTTGTTCTTCCACCTGGATATCTGCCAGAAGTTTGCGCACATCGGAATCCCCGAATGCAAACACATCGGTATTATACGTTCCGGACACCATTTTTTCAGAACCAATGCTGTCTGTAGCAAGGAAATTATCGTTTTTCTTATCTTCCGGATTGGTCATGGAATCATATGTTGCCTTTGGCTCATACATCTTTCCATCCCTGTCATTGACGTTGCAGGACGGGACACTGCCTTTCATGACCTGTTCCAGAGACTCCACATGCTTTTGCTCCTTTTTTTCCAGATCGGCAAACAAATCCCGAAGCACCGGGGTCCTTTGCTTCCTGTCCGTAACGTTTGTACTTCTCCACGCAGGAAAGTTCCTGTGTGTGCAGATCCTCAATTGTAGCCATCTCTTTTTCTGTTAAAACCATGGTTTATACCTCTTTCTTTCCATAAGATAATCTTGTTGATTGCAGAACATGAACACTCCGCAACCTTCTCCTCTAGTATCTGTAAAAAAATACAACACATACCTGGTAAAATTTCGTCAAAAAGGGTTGAAACTTCTCACAACAGATTGTATAATTTCGTTTGTATTTTATACAATGTTTACAAAAAGGTGGATTATTTTATGGAAGAACGAGAAAAATTAAAATCCCGTCTGGGATTCATTCTCCTGTCAGCCGGATGTGCGATCGGAATCGGAAACGTATGGAAATTTCCATACACTGCCGGACAGGGCGGAGGCGGTGCCTTTGTGCTGTTTTATCTGTTGTTTCTGATTATTCTCGGACTCCCGATCATGACGATGGAATTTGCGGTTGGGCGTGCCAGCCAGAAAAGTCCGGTCAAAGCCTACCATGCACTGGAAAAACCCGGACAGAAATGGCATATCCACGGGATTATCACATTGATCGGCTGCTATCTTCTTATGATGTTTTATACAACGGTCACCGGCTGGATGCTTCATTATTTTTATATGACGGTCACCGGACAGTTTCAGGGACTGGATGCCGACGGTGTATCCGGACAGTTTACCACAATGCTGAGCAAACCTCTGACCATGGGCTTCTGGATGGTGGTAGTTGTTTGCGCCGGCGTATTTGTCTGCTCCCGTGGACTGCAGAACGGTCTGGAAAAAGTAACAAAGGTCATGATGACTTCTTTGCTTATCATCATGATCATTCTGGCGGTCAACAGCTTTTTATGGATGGTGCAAAAGAAGGCCTTGCCTTTTATCTGATCCCGGACTTTGAACGGATGAAACAGATCGGTATTGCAAAAACCATTACGGGTGCCATGAACCAGGCATTTTTCACGTTAAGCCTTGGAATCGGCGCGATGGCAATTTTGGGAAGTTATATCGGAAAGGAACGCTCTCTGCTTGGTGAATCGGTAAATATTGCCATTCTGGATACATTTGTTGCTATCACCTCCGGACTTATCATTTTTCCGGCATGCTTTACGTTCCATGTTGACCAGACTTCCGGACCAAGCCTGATTTTTATCACCCTGCCGAATATTTTTAACCATATTCCGCTTGGCAGACTCTGGGGAAGCCTGTTCTTTTTGTTTATGTTTTTTGCAGCGTTTTCCACAATCCTGGCAGTATTTGAGAACATCATCTCCTGCGGTATGGAACTGACCGGATGCAGCCGCCAGAAATCCTGTGCCGTTAATCTGGTACTGATCATTGTACTCTCCCTGCCATGTGTACTCGGATACAATGTATGGAACTGGAAAGGTTTTTCAATCTTTGGCGGGTCTGTGCTTGACCTGGAAGATTTTCTGGTAAGCAACCTGTTCCTGCCTCTCGGTTCCCTGGTATATCTGCTGTTTTGCACAAGCCGCTACGGCTGGGGCTGGAAAAACTACACAACCGAAGCCAATACCGGAAAAGGATTAAAAATTAAAAACTGGATGCGCGGCTACATTACCTATATTCTGCCGCTGATTGTGCTTTTTATCTTTGGATTTGGCATTTATGATAAATTTTTTACAAACTAAGGAGGATTTCTTATGTATCACGCAAATGAATCACGTTACGAAACCATGAAATACCACCGCTGCGGCGACAGCGGACTGATGCTGCCGGAAGTATCTTTGGGCTTCTGGCACAATTTCGGAGATACCGGTGTGTATGAAAATATGAGACAGATGTGCTTTACGGCATTTGACCACGGGATCACACATTTTGATCTGGCAAACAACTATGGACCGCAGCCGGGCAGTGCGGAGGAAAATCTCGGGAAGATCCTTCGGGAAGAGCTTTCTTCCTACCGCGATGAACTGATCATCAGTTCCAAAGCCGGTTTTGACATGTGGCCGGGGACCTTATGGAAACTGGGGCAGCCGCAAGTACCTGATTGCCAGCCTTGACCAGAGCTTAAAACGGCTCGGTCTGGACTATGTGGATATTTTCTATCACCACCGCATGGATCCGGATACGCCGCTGGAAGAAACCATGGGTGCACTCGACCAGATCGTGCGAAGCGGAAAAGCACTGTATGTCGGTCTGTCCAACTACGACGGGGAAACCATGAAACGCGCAGCTGCCATCTTAGAAGATCTGCACTGCCCATTTATTATCAACCAGAATTCCTACAATATCTTTAACCGTACCATTGAAGAAAACGGTTTAAAACAGGCCGCAGCAGATGGGAAGAAAGGAATTATTTCTTTCAGCCCGCTCGCGCAGGGTATGCTGACCGACCGCTATCTAAACGGTATTCCAAAAGACAGCCGTGTCAACACGGACGGACGTTTCCTGCATGCGGATCAGTTTGATGAAAAACGGATGGCAAGTATCCGGAGCCTGAATGAGATTGCGGCTGCCCGTGGTGAAAGCCTCGCACAGATGGCACTCAAATGGGTGATCCGGGACGGTGTGGTTACTTCCGTTCTGATCGGAGCTTCCCGCCCGGCACAGATTCTTGAAAATCTGAAAGTGTTAAACTCTGCTCCATTTACGGAGGAGGAACTGAAAAAAATTGATCAGTGTGCACTTTCTCTCTAGGTAAAACAAAAACCCCGGATATTTATTTCCGGGGTTTTGTCTTTTCCTGCATCTGCTACTTGACTTTGACTTTTAATTTTAAAACTTTGGTCTTTCCATTGTTTAAGGTTACTGTCACGCGAATGGACGCAGTTCCTTTTTTGTTCGATTTTATGGTACCCTTCTTGTTTACAGATGCAATTTTTTGTTATTGCTCTGATAAGAAATGCTTTTTACATTGTCCATATTTAAGGTGGCTGCCAGAGAAACCTTCTTTTGTTTTCCCTTCTTCACCTGAACGGTTTTATTCTTCAATGTAACCGTTTTTAATATTTTCGTTGTGACCTGATCCATATCTTTCTGATCCATAAGGACATAATCCTTATTGGAATCTGCTGAAAAATTCACATTTCCAGCTTTTGTAACCGTATAACTCTTGTCGTTTACAAGGACATAGGCACCTGTCTTTTGATCTTTTGCACACACATACAGCTTATTTCCGGTCTGTATGTCTGCTGTATTTACGGTCAGTGTATAGCTTACGTTGCCAGCCGGATCGGTGACCTGGATCGTCACATCTGTGTGTTTTCCATCGTTTTCTTCCAGTATCTGATTTATCAGATCAGCGGTCACCGTTGTTTTGATGGCTTTATTTTTCCGGGTTCCGGTAACGGTTACGGTTGGTGTATTTTGTCCGGCCGTGTTTCCATCGGACGGTGTTTGTGTACCAGCTGTATTTCCGTTAGACGGTGTTTCTGCATCGGTTTTGTTTCCGTTGGACGGTGTTTCCCCTCCGGCTGTGTTACCACCCGAAGTATTTCCGCCACCAGAACTTCCTCCGGAAGATGAGCCGCCTCCAGTCGTTCCACCGCCTCCGGAAGATGAGCCGCCTCCGGTTGTTCCACCGCCTCCGGAAGATGAGCCGCCTCCGGTTGTTCCACCGCCTCCGGAAGATGAGCCGCCTCCGGTTGTTCCACTTCCTCCAGAAGATGAGCCGCCTCCGGTGGAACTGTCCTCTTTGATTGTAACGGTCGCGGCTTCACTTGTCACTGTTTCGTAATAAGTCTGTCCATCCTTATCATCCGGCTCATATACTGCCTTAAACTGATAAGAACCGCCACGTTTTAAGCCTGATACAACCGTATCGGCTTCCCCATATACGAGTTTTTCCTGTGCCTTTATTATGGTTCCGTCCTGATAAAAAGAAATCGAACCAAGCGGAATACTGCCATTTCGGACTCCATCTACCTTTGCATACAGATGTACGGAATTACCGTTTTCTGTCTCTGCCGTAAGACGAATCGATGGTTTCGCCGCTGTAATGGTAAAGGTTCCGACTTTTTCCTCTATCACATCGTACTGGTTTCCATCCACTTTAAACCAGACATCATAACTGCCCGGCTGCACCGGAACAACATTTTTCCCATCCTGCCGATAGAAAACTTCAGGCTTTACCTGCGAATCTACCGTCTTTCCGTTGTCCTTTCGGACTACATTTACCGTGGAAACAAAGCAGCTCTGTTTCAGCCCTGTGTATGCAGCTGTCTGCTGGATGGTATCATACTGCATCTTTACGGCAATTGGATTTACCGTCACGGTTTCGTTTGCCTGGGAAGGAAGTGCCCTGTAGTTTCCATTGGCTGCTCCTGCATAAGAAACTGTAATTGCATTTTCTCCCATATGAAATCCGTTAGTCTCTGAAACCGGAATCTTTATGGCTGCCTCTCCGTTTTGAAGCGTGATGCCGGATACTTCATAAGGGGTCTGGTTAATGTATACCGAAAAACCAGCAGACGGCACGTTCTGTCCCTGTAAGCTGCTATCTGTATAGACCGTCTGCACGGTAAGATTCAGTTCATCCTGCATGGACACGGCCGATGGTAATCCATTTATCGTAGTGGTTGTTTCCTTTGAAGTAACCGTCGAACCGGATGTATCCGGATCTTTGTTTACAATCAGAATTACGTTCTGTTCGATCTGTTCATCTGCTGAAAATGGACGGATTGTGATGTAGTAGGTTCCTTCTTTTTTACCGTAGAACTCTCAGCCGTGCGATAGCACATGGGTGTGATCGCATTCTTCTCTATTCCCGTTTCGAACATCAAATTAAAATTCGGAATACAAATAAAACTACCTTCATCATTCGTAACCGTCTCTGAAGAAAGTGTTTTCCCGTTAAATGTTACTTCATATTCCATCGGAACAACCCCTAGATCCCGATCATACTCATCCGTTTGCTCCAGCCAGGCTACCTCTGCCAGATATGGTTTTGGATCCTTATTTTTATACTCACCGACTTTTGAAATCTCCGAAACTGTTGTGGTAATTACCGGATTTTTTTATGGTCATATTTTTTACCGCAACCGGTTTATCCCCTGACAACTCACTGGTTTTCCAGATTACTCCGTTTCCAGACGATGTCCGTTCCAGTGTCATTCCCGCCTGTCCGTCTGTCGGTGTAAAAGAAACCGCCGTATCCGCAGCCCTTCCAAGTTCCAGATAGGTGTGACCATACTCCGCAATTCCGGATTTTCCATTTCTTCCATTCAGGGTTTCAAATGTAAGTGCACCCGTAATGGTATCTGTAACATTCAGCTTCTGTTCTTTTCCTAAGATCAGTCGGTTTCCTGCTGAATCCGCACTCACAATCGAATGTATCTGTGGAGTTTCCATCTGGGAAAGATCAATCGCACTTGCCCCTTCCAACCTGACCGTACAGCTGTCCAAAGCTGCCGGTGCAAATGTTCCACCGCCCTTTACTGTGAGGTTTCCTACTTTGCTTATACCTGGAATTCCGGTATAGGACTGGTCGGTATCTATGGTCAGAAATGTCTTCCCTGCGTGATTTTCAGATACTCCGTACACCTGTTTCGTATCGGAACCGGTAAGTGAAATTTCCACATCGCCGGAAACCGTATATTGTCCATCCGCTGCCGGTGGATCCGGCTCCTGCGTGGAAAACCAGTCATCCTGATTTACATATGGTTCAAGGGCACCGGATGCATAGATTTCCCCATTTTGCGTACCGGAAACGTGCGCAAGCACGATCTGTGTCTTACCGTCATATGTTCCGTTCATGGAACCGGCATAAATATTCCCCAGATTGGTACCACCACCCGTAATCAGAATCTGTGCCTCTGATCCCGGATGATTCCCCATATTCTTTCCATTCTCATAAAGGGATCCGCCAAAGATATCTACATAGCGGAATCCGCTGTCGCACGTAACATTCTCAAGAACAAGTTTATGCCCATTTGCAAAAATTGCATCGTGCAGACGATTGGAAAACCGCAGCGTAATGTTTTTAAATGTCACATCCGTATTCAGGATAAATCCCCCTTACGGTTGGAAAAAGTATTTCCATTTCCGTTGACGGTCACGCTTTTATCAAAAATAAACGGTTCCGCAGCCTCGGCATTTAAAAAGCACCACTTCCCAAAATTGAGATTTCATCCCCATTGCCGGCAGCCGCATAGGCATCCTCAAATAAATTGTAGGGATTTCCATAGCTTCCATCTCCGGAATGGGTAGAATTTCCATCTTTAAATTCCGTATAGATCGTTCTTGCCGCTGTCTGCACAGCCTCCTGCGCCTTTACCGGCACGACAGGCTGCACGGTAATACACATGGTGAGCACGATAAAAATGCCCATAGACGTTTTGCTACATTGTCTGGTTTCACCTGCTTGTTCTTTTCATCCATTTCTCCTGATAATCAGAACAGGGGATGAGTCAAAAACCCATTCCCCTGTCACTTCATTGATAGTCTCTGCCATCATCCTAACATGGTTTCCTGTCAGCGTCAACAAATTTATGACCTGTTTTTATACCTATATCATCTGCTGATTTTATATTTTATTATTTCTATCTGTTCTATCTGTGTGATATCAATCTTCTGATTGAAAATATAACGAGCCCCACAATATTTCATTTCACTTGCAGATGCATAGCCATCTCCAAGCTCTTCAAGATCTGTACCATCCATGAAAGGATGTTTCTTTTTTCAGTTCCTTTTCTGTCATCGGTAAGAGGTAACTCTCCTATGGAATATTGGTTTCCGTCTTTTGTTGTTGCAACTACATGATAAAAACACCCTTTTTCTCTCCAGTCATTGACGGGACAAATACTAACCGTATAAGGTGTAATTTCAACAGGGATTGTTTTTTTGTTTTCTTAACATCCGCTTTTAACATCTTCTCCTTCATTGGAACAACTTTTCCCTTAACCAAAACATTTTTTAATGGCGTATTTGAATTATCCGGTGATTGAAATCCCTTATATACTTTCGGATTTTTCCACGCAGTATCATCGGAATAAAAGCCGCATACATTGATCTGAATACCATCACCTGTATCTATTATATCCACCTTACTGGTAGTATCTAACCCACCTAACCAATAATTTGTTCCTTCCAAAGATTTTACGTTCGGAAGGAACACCTTTGCACGCATAACCTTCGTATTTGAAGCAACCTGAATTGATGATATGATTATCTTTTGTTCTTTTCTGCCATCATCGTCTCTACTGTTTGATTTTGCATCAGAATTTTTTCCACACGCACACAGACAATGTAGCATTGTAAAAATTAATAAGTACAAACTGATTCTCTTCATTCATAATCCTCCAAATACATCCTGTATTTTACCATCCTACTTTCGCATATATAACACTGTCCTTATGTGCAGTTAAACCAACAAAAACTCCAATGTCTTCCCCTTTATATTTTTCAGCAGGTGTAACTGGTATTATTTGTGTTACGTCAAAATTTCCTCCATTAACTCGCAATTGTACTTCATTTCCTCCTGTTTTATACTCAAAATTTCTTGCTTTTACAGTTATAGCACATGCAGTTCCTATAATAGGTGTACCAGAAACAACTGCTCCCATATTTAATTTACCTCCTTCATAATCAATGGAAAGATAGGCCGTATTTTCAGTTGGACCACATTCCCATTTTAAAAAAGCTGATTGAGGGTACTTTCCCATAATAACTTCCTCCTTTTTATTACTTCAAAATTTCATTGTTACAATTCCAGAAATTTTAACCTTATCTTTATTTGTATTTTCTATAAACATACCCTGTATAAATTCTTCATCCAATGTTTCAAATAACTGCTTCCCCTCTATTTTCCTCAATATATTAGTTTGTATCATTTAAAAGAATTTTATTCTTATTTTTTTTTCTTTAAAACACTAAGAATTAAAATACCTCCTATCAATACAATTCCAATGCCAGCCACATATTTCATCGAACTTCTGCTCTGTACTCCAACTCCTGTACTTACCTCAGAATCTTCAATATAAGTATCTGAAATCTCCGCTACAGAATCAAATGAATAGACACCGCTTTCCACATTTTGAGTTTCCGGAATTTTCTCCATAACCGGATACTGATACCCTAAGGAAATCCAGATACGTGCTGTTTCATCATCCATCCCAAGTGCAACCGGCTGTCTCATTCCCGGTTGACTTCCCACCAGTACTACCCTCGTACAGTCCGATAATGCCTCCCGTTTTTCCAGAAGTATATCATAGTAAGGTTCCACTGTATGTTCTGCTATCTCTGTAATCATCCATTTTCCGGCATGATTTTTTACTTCTTCCTGTTCTGCTTTTGTCAATACAGACTTTGCTTCTTCACGCAATGGAAGTCCTTTGGCTACGGTAAACATTCCATATGTCTTTTCCATTTTAAAAGGAATGACCCATACATAATTTGCACTTTCCAGAGCACTTGTGAGTTTTTTCGTATCTGCCGTCTGCAATTTTATAAGATTACAATCCACATATACTTTTAATGCCTTGTCATAATCGATGGTTGCATCCGGCTCTTTCTTTTTTCATTTCATCCTGTAAATTACTGATTTCTGTCCAATCGTTGCTCGTTATTAACTGATCCTGATCTGAAACCGGTATTTCCGCGGCATAGACAGCAGAACCTGCTATCGTAAAAATTGTAATCATCATAAGCATTATTTTTAAAATATTTTTCATAGCCATCCCCCTAATCCAATGTCCATGTCTTTGTATATCTTCCTGATCCCGACTGTATTGTCGTTCCCGCAACTAATGAACTATAAGAATATCGTTCAATGCCTGCATTTGCTGCTGGATCAACCAACGTCACTTTTCCATCTGCTGAATAACCACTAAGTACTAATGCATGTGCTCCTCCTGAATTCCACACCATCTTTATTCCCATTAGTTTCGATGTTGAAATATATTTTTGTATCTTTTCATACGATAAACTGTTCCTTGTGGTTACATTATATTTATTGTTTATAGCAAAAGCAATTGCCTGTCTTACTTGAGCATCTGATGCACCTTGATTATATTCTGCCCCCAACACATTTATTACTATTTGTCGCTGTGTTAATAAACCATAATAATGTGCTCCTATCATTTGCGATACAGCTGCCCAGCACCAATTCGTTTCCTGTTGTTCCCTTCGTGTCACAGAAATAGAACATTGTGCTGGATATGCCAATACAGATTCAACTTCTGCACAGAATAAAATATTAATAATAACACACATCACTAAAATTTTTTTTCATTCTATTTTTTCTCATACATGCCCCCATAAATATTTTTTAAACCATTTTCCTTGTTCTTCAATCCTTTTCCAGCAATTATCCCGACTGCATTTGGTCCTATGTCAAGATTTAGTACAAGTTAAAATGAGAAACTTTTCTCCATTTTAACCCGCCAGAAGCTCAGCCTCAGTGTGTGTTCTTTTATACAATCGTTCGAATTCATTTGGCGACATATAGTTGCAATGGCTATGAATTCGTTTCGTATTGTAGAAAGCTTCCAGATATTCAAAAAATCAACTGGTATGCTTGCTTATAATCACGGATTTTAAAGCGGTTGAGCCATTCACGTTTGATAATCGAATGGAACGATTCGATGCAGGCATTATCCCACGGAAATGCCTTTTTTGAGTAGCTACGCTGCATATTTTCGGTTGCTTGAATATCACCTGATTCTCGGAAGTCTTTCAGCCACTTTGTTAATGTACTGTAGCCGATGCCAAGATTTTCTGCACATCCACGTACTCCGAGATCTTTATGATCTTGATAGTACTGGATTGCATCAAGTTTAAATTGTTTGTCATGTTGCTTTGCCATATGAGATCCTCCTTCAGCATGTTTCTATTGTACCATGCTTATGTGTATTTGGAATTTCTCATTTTGCTTGTACTATTTATATTCTAGCACCCATTAGATTCATTTGACGTAATTGTTTAAATAGCTTATTTTTCATTATATTTTTTAAAATATCCAACTGTTTATCTATTTTCCCTTGATAATATGTCCAAAGCATGTAGTATTTACCGTTATTTTTGCCTCCTCCATTAATATCCAATAAATAAACCTCATCAAAATTTTTTTCATACCTCTCACCTCCTTTGTGTATACTATACTTCATTTTTCCCATTATTCTTTCTGCATGTTAAAATTGGTTTGATTTTCGTCAAAATCTGCATTAAAAATCCCATAGCATACACCATGGGATTTTTTCAAAGATATAACACAATCTGAACCTCAAATATATTTTCATCGATATTTATAGATTTCCATCCCCCGTATTTGTCTACAACATCTGAAATATTCTGCATACCGATTCCATGCAATGCCTGTTGTTTCTTCCTTGTCAGTAAACGTTCTCCCTGTTTATTGACTTTTCCATCAAACGTATTTTTCACCTGTATACCCAGAATTCCCCTGTCGTATTGTATCCGAATCTCCAAAAACGATCTTTTATCTGCTCCATTGCCTCAATTGCATTGTCCAACAGATTTCCAAACAAAACATTCCAGTCATATCCATCCACTGGCAACTGGCACGGAATCACAATCTGCGACTGAATCTGACAGGACATTGCCTCCGCTTTTGCCAGTTTATGATTCAAAATCATATCCAATTCCAGATTCCCCGTATTCACATACTTATGCTCCGTCTGCAAATGCTCACTCATTTTATTTACATATTCCTGTGCCTTATCATACCTTCCTTCATTAAGATATGTCTGCAGAAGATACATATGGTTTTTCATGTCATGCCGCAAAGAATCCAGCTTTTTCTGATTCTGCTGCATGATATGCATCTGCTCCTGATAGGCCATCATATGTTCCTTTAAAAGCCGTTGCTGCATTTTATCCTGATAAGCTTCTCCCAAACGGTCATACAAATAGAACATTCCAAGATCTACAACGATCATAGCCAGTGATAATACTGTTTTTGGCGAATTTTCGCCGGATACACTCTCAAGAGCATATATCCAGACAATATTTCCGGCTAATACAAGAATCATAAAGTAATAGTTCTGTGTTTCCATAACCCTTCGCCGACATATCACCTGTCTTATTCCCATTGCTATGAGCAGATTGACCATTGCCCCTGTGATGGTTCCCATTGCCCGCCCTTCGGAAAACAAAGAAAAATCTCCCAGATAATAATACATGATAAATTCAATGGTAAGCCCCAGCAATACTGTAAAACAACCTGCCATTATTTTCTGCAGTATACTTCCTTCATACAATATACCTTCTGCCGCCCAGAGAAGCAGTACCATACTCACCGTAGTTCCCATGGCATTTCGAAAACCAAATGCAACAACTGTATTAATAAGCCATACGAGCACATAAACAATATTTGCCATCCGTGGCAGTTTTCTTTTCTTTTCCAGAAAAACATCCGTCACTTTAAAACTTACATACACACTTAATATGTTACATACCGCTTCAAATATTCTTTCTATGTTATTCACCCGCCACACCTCATCTTTTCCATAATTGCATGATCAAGGTTATTTTTCATAGACCGACTGACCGGAATGTCATCCCCATTGATCATGTGTACGCTGTCTTTCTGAAAAGATTCTGCATACCGCAGATTAATGACATAAGATTTATGTACCACGCAGAATAAATGCGGATTCAACGCAGGAATAACCTCCGAAAGTTTTCCATAAACACATAATGTATCATTTGCTGTTACCACTTGAATTTTTCTGGCAAGGCTCTGCAAATAAAAAAACAGAATGTTCTTCTATCCGTATCGAATTTCTTCCTTTCCCAATTTCTATAATATGTGGCTGAAACTGATACAGCCTTTCATATTCATCTAATATATAATCTACTCGTTCCTGTTGTATGGGTTTCACGAGGAAATTCATCGGACGCAGATCAAAAAGTTGCATGGCATACATTTCTTTTGCCGATACAAAAACAATCTGCATGGATTCATATTGGATCTGGGATCGAATCCAGTTTCCAACGATAATCCCCGAGCTGTCCCCTAATTCAATATCCAAAAATAACAAATCATACCTTTCGCTTTGCTGCAGTTTTTGAATAAATTCTGCTCCACTTGTATAACCGTCAACATCCACTTTTATTCTTTTCATTTCTGCAAACCGAAAAATACTTTGTTCCAATTTATAAATAAATTGTATATCATCATCACATATTGCTACTTTTATCATTGTATATCCTGTAATTTATTTTCCTCTCTATTTCAGGATTTCCTGCAGCCGCGCATCTGTATGCAGGCGTTCCTTCGCGCGATCCCTATATTGCTGCTCATGCAGATACGTATGGCGGAACGGTTTGATCGACGGTGCCAGATCAACTGCTTTCTCAAAATCCTCCCGCCGAAGATCCAGTGTTTTTACATAATCCCAGAACCCCGTCTGCGTAAAAATCGTGTCTACTCCGGTAACGATGATCCTGCACAACACTCATCAGATAGGTTGCAATGCCAACCTGGATACCATGAAGCTGCGGATGCTCAAGCATCTTGTCCAGCGCATGGGAAATCAGATGTTCGCTGCCGCTCGTTGGCGCACTGCTGCCCGCAATCTCATTTGCAATTCCGCTCATTGCAAGAGAATCCAGAAGTTCCTTTAAAAACAGATCATCCTGTATCGAAGTAAACGGTGTGCGCACAAAACTGTTGACTGCTTTCTTTGCAATCATGACAGCAAAATCATTGACTTTTCCGTACCCATGTTCTTCCTCAAAAATCCAGTCATACAGTGCCGTAATTTTTGATACCATATCGCCGATTCCGGAAATAAAAATTTCTCCGGTGCACTGCGGATAATCCTTGTATCCACCACAATCCCATATGCAAGTTTTGCCGGAACGGACTTGCGGCGTCCTTCCACCAGAAGGGAAGCACTGGCACTTGAAAAGCCATCGCTCGATGCCGATGTCGGGATGCTGATAAACGGCAGATTTCGCAGAAATCCACAGTATTTCGCACCATCAATCACTTTTCCACCACCGATGCCGATGACTGCCTGCGTCTTCGCCGGCATGGAAAATGCAAGACTGGTCAGATCTTCCAACCGCACGGTATCAAGTTCCTGATATTCTAAAATATCAATGTCCTCCTGCTGCAATGCTTCCATAACGGTAGAACCAAACATTTCTACAAGACCGTTTCCAAATAATACAACTACTTTCTGTAACTGTAACTCTTTTAAGTAAATCCCCAGATTGTCCAATGCACCCGCACCGATCTTTAAAAGTGCCGGAATGGAAATGTGTTTTCCTGCCATAATAAATGTTCTCCTTCTCATTCTCTTTTCTATCGATTTTAGTATAAACAAAGGTTCCTGAAATTACAATCAGTTCCCCGAAAAAACGCACACGCTTCTCTTTACAATTATGGGTAAGAAAAAAGACGATTTCCTGCGAAACCGTCTTTTTCTTATTAAAATTTTGACGAAACTCCTGTAAATTTACTTTGTCACTTTGATCGTCATCTTTACAGTCTTTGTCTTTCCGTTCTTTAAAGTGACTTTTACTTTCACAACTGCTTTGCCAGCTTTCTTTGCGACAATTGTACCATTTTTATTCACTGTTACAACCGACTTTTTGGAAGATGTATAAGTGATCTTCTTTACATTTTCCATGTTCAGGTTCTTATCAAAAGTAACTTTTGCCTTCTTTCCGTTTGCAACCGTTTTCTTGGTATCCTTTAATGCAACACTCTTTAAGATTTTACTGCTCAGGGCTTTTGCATCCTTCTCATTCAGCAGTACATAATCACCGGCATCTTTGGTATCCGCTGTCACAGTTCCGTCTTTGAAACCTTATAAGTCCTGCTGCTGATCAGGACTTTTTCTCCTGTCTTTTATCAACTTTTACAAGTGTCAGCTTTTTGCCTGCCTGCAGATCCTTCGCATTGACAGATACGCTGTTCATCACTTTGCCGGAAGCGTTCTTTGTTGTCTGGGTAATCGTGATGTCGCTGGTTCCTGCCTCTTTGACTAATTTTGCGACCACATCTGATGAAATTGTAGTCTTCTTTGTCTCGGAAGCATTCTTTACTGTTTTGTCCAGCTGTGCCCGGGCATCTGTCACTTCTCCCTTATCGTTCTTTTCAACGGTAAGTGTCGCATTTGTATCTTTTGCAATATTCTCAAATGTTTTGTCCGTTTTCCGGGTTTCCGATGGTTTTGTATCCGGTGTTGTTGTGCTGCCGGAATTTCCACCAGAGGTGCTGCTGCCGGAGGAAGAATTTCCGCCATTATTTCCACTCTGGCTGATCTGTTTTACCGCAATCAGGCCATCGGCATCTGCTTTCGCAGCTTCCGCGTCACTGATCGTTGTTCCTTTGAATGCATCAAAGTAAAGTACCGATTCCACATCTACCGCGGAACCTGCCGGGTTGGAATTACACCAGAGTCCGAATGCCTGCACATCTTTTAAAGCATCCCCACTAAGTTTTCCACCCATCTTCCCTTTAAAAGCTGAGAACGGAACGGTTACTTCATAGGCATCTTCTGTCTTCGCAAGATTGGTCAGATATACTTCATATTCTTCTCCTCCTGCCTTGATCTGTACAACAACCTTCTGCCCTTTTCCATCAAGTTTTGTCCAGAATTTCAATGCATTATAGGCTGAAAAATCTGTATTGCCCAGACTTGCATTTACCAGACCCGTCCAGACTTCCGAACCGGTTGTTTTTAATTTGTAATTAAATGCAGCACCATATGTACCGTCTGCCTTATGCTCCTGATCCAGCGTAAAGGACGAACTGCATCCAGCGGCAGAATTTCCACCGTAAGCTGCATCCAGAAGTCCATTACTCCCGACATAGTAGTCAAAATTTTCCAGCACACCTGCCGGAGCTTTGTCCTTTTCTTTTCCGATACTCAGATTTGTGATCGTGGACAGTTCTTTTCCATCTGCAACAAGTGTAATGGATGCTACATCTGTTTTTCCGATCTGATCCATTTCCTTTTGTGTCAGCTGCGCCGTATAGAATCCATCGGAGCCTTTCGCAGCCGGCAATGTCAACTGTTTGCCTTTTGCCGTATCCTTTACAACAAACGATACCTCACCGGCATTGGAAACACTTGCCTTTAACACAGTTGGCTTTAAAATCGTATCCATATCAAACGGTGCTACCATGTATCCGCTGACATCTTTGTAATTATCCGTCTTTACTCCTGCGTACTTATCGATATTGCCATAGAAATTCGTACCGTTTCCAAATACTGAATCCTCATTGTTGTAGTAAGAAATGAAATCATTGATCATTTCCTGTCCCATGGTATCACTGTATTTATACGGCACATAGAAATTGGTATCGCTGAAATTTGCCCATACCATATAATATGGCATGTCGTTTTTCTTTGCGATATCATTCACTTTCTGATACCAGTTCACACCCGACTTTGCCTCACTGACCGGATTATTTTTACAAGAAGCCCTTCGTTATCACTTCCATCCTTCTTCATCACACGTACACCGGTCTCCGAAATTGCAGCCAGCTTGTTATGCTGTTTTGCAAGTGATGATACAACCTGACAGGTCTGATCCAGATGATCAAAGAATGAAGTATCACTCTCTGCCGGATAAGTATTAAAGTCGTTGTAATAATCAAATGCCAGAATGTCTACACAGGCATCTCCCGGATACCGCGACATATACTCTGCCTCGGTCTCCAGCGGTCCGTTTGGCGAATACACATAAAGCATATTGTGCACGCCTTTGGATTCCAGATAATCTCTGGTATATGCATACAGACTCCTGTAACTTTCTGCGGTGTTTGCACTGCCCCACCAGAACCAGCCGCCGGTATCCTCATGGAATGGCCGGAAAATCACCGGGATATTCTCCTTTTCCAATGCATTGGCATAGAATGCAATCGTATCAAGATATGCCTTAAATACCTCATTCTTCTCTCCACCAGGCAAAATCTTCTTTAACGAATCACCGGATAAATCTTTTGCTTCATTAAAATCACAGTTATAGAAATCGTAGGTTCCATCTGCATTCTTTTTAATCTTTGCATTGGTGAAATTCGGCATATGGGTGGATAAGGTAACGATTGCACCGTTTTGGCCGTACTTTTTTTGCTGTAGTCAATGGAACTCTGCAGTGCAGATGCCGCATCCGTACCACCAGCCTCGCTTCCAAACAATGCCAGGGAGTCAATGCCGAAAATACCGCTGACGGAACCGGTCACATCTTTTACATCTCCCAGATCGTTGTTTCCTACGGAATGGCTCACATCATTCTGATGTCCAAACAGTACCTGATCACTTTCGGTCAGTCCCTGCAGATATGCATACAATGCCTTTGCGCTATTGCTGGCATCCGGATCTGTCATGGTCAGGGTTTTATCTGTTGCTTCTGGTTTTGCCTGTGTTCCGTCTGTATTCGGTGTTGCGGTAATTGTCACAAAATCACCACTGGCATCCTTCTGGGAAAGTATCAGATTATCCAGATAAACATCCCCTGCAAAGGAACTGTTGGCTCCGATAAGTCCGATTGTCAGATCATCCATTGGTGTGGCAGATGGAGAAAATCCTAAAGTAACTGTAACTTTCTTATATCCGTTTCCTGCATCTGTTGCCTCGGACGAATCTATGCTGGTATCTTTATTGATTCCGCTGTTGGAGAAAAATTTTATCTTGGAAATATTACTGCTTTCCGGATAAATCAAATCCACACTCACCTGATTATAATTGCTGATATCAGCCGGTGTCTTCGGTGTGACTTTCACTTTTGCCTCACTCCATGATTCGCCGGAGTTGGCTGTATAATTCAGGCTTACTTTTAATCTTCCGTCCCCGCCATTTGCGTCATAGGAAAGTTCCGGAGCAGCATTTTTTGTTCCACCGTGGAAATACTGATATCCGGTTTCACCTGCCCACAGATTTACCTGGGATTCATTATTTAAATCAGAAAGAACGGTTGGCTCCTGTTTGGTCAGTTCCTGTTTATCGCTTGATAAATTTGTGAGAACTACATTTGAAAATGTCACAGTTCCCTTAAATCCGGTTCCCACAAGAACGAATTCAACATCCATCAATGTATCCGGTGTTATTCCTGAAAACTTTACTTTCAGATCAGCTGAATAATTCTCCCCAACTTTCATAAAAGAATCCTTCTGCAGCCACTGGCAATCCGTACTGTTGTTCCATCCCCATTTTGATCCCAGTTTTGTTACACCCTGGATATTCAGATGCGCTTTATCTGCATCCAGCGACTGATAGGATGTTTCATCCAGTGTTACCTTTGCAGTTAATTCATACTCTTCATTCACATTTCCCGACGAGCCATTGATGGATTCATCATATACAAAAGTAATTTTTCCTTCACCATTCCAGTCTTCTTCTTGCAATCCTGAAAAATCAATGGGTTCTGTTGTTTTTGCGTCCTCATTTTTGTACAGTTCTGTACGTGTTACTGTTGGTGCTGACGCTTCATTTGTTTCCGCCGCATACACAATCTCATTCTGTAAAAATGTGCATGCCTCCGGTGTCAGCGACCCCATCATTGCTGCTGCCAGCGTGATGGCAACAATCTGTTTTCCTACCCTTCTCATGTTTTTGCTCTACCTTTCCTTTCTTCTCCATTTTAGCTGTAAAAACCTTCCAGCACCCTCCATCTATCCGGTTTCACTTAATAAAAAAGCAATTGCACGCTGCTTCCCATATTTCAGGGAGAGGGTACTGCATACTTGGGGAGTTCAGTAAAAATATGGGAACCAGTGTGCAATTGCTTTATTTATTTGATAAATTCAGTATATCATAAAGTAATTTTAAGTCAATATTTAGTTAATAGAAAATTAAACATTTGTAAAGTATTACTTAATTTAAAGTTTTTAGTCTTTTTTAGTCTTTTAATTAGACATTTTCACAAGAGGCGAAAGTACCAGTTCCTTATTAATTGAAAAAAGCACCTGTAAAACAGATTATGTTCTGCTCTACAGGTGCTAATATCGTGCAAGTTCTTTTAAGCTGCCTTCCAAAGAATAACCCCTCTTTTTGTACATTCTTATAAAATGGAAGCACTTCCCCACTTTTTCATATTTTCTTCTTTAATATCAATGATAGAAAAAATCTTATCATAACGTACCATTTTTTCTGCACCTATTCCATATTTTCTTTTTCATAAGATTCCACCAGTCAAAGAACAATTCAAAAATTAAGGGGACGATCAAAACCATCCCCTTAAAAATTTTAAATATAATTAATCAATTTTTCTTAACATTGCCAAGTCAAGGTTACACCAGTCATTTGCTCCTGCTACAGAATAAACCCCGATCTCCAACGTATGATTTGTAACAACAATCTTGTCTATACTAAAAATATTCCAATTAATGTCACTTGTTTCAATCGTGGTATCAAGCTCACTTCCTCCATAATTTTTTGCATAAAGTTGTAAAACATCCTGTTTCCCATTTGTCTTTGCCCAAATTGAGAATTTATATGTTCCATTCGGAATATTTGTATACGTTTTATATACAGAACACGAATACTCTTTATCATCCCAAAATGTTAATTTGTAATCTCCATCATATGCATCACCATATTCTGTTCTTACAGTATTTTCATCTGACGAATCACTTGTCCATACATTCCATCCACTCGGTGAAATAGTTATCCCATTCTGTTCAAAACTGATATTTGTCAATAAATTTTCACACGGTTTATTAAGCACCTTAATAGAATCTAATGCATTTCCCTGAAAATTAAACAACGTCATGTTATCCCATGTATTACTTGGCGTTACGGTATCATTTTTTATACGCAACCCCTGCAGATGTAGCATATGTTCCGCCTTCTACAGGTATCCATTCTGGTTCCCAATAAAAATATCCAATACCTTTGTCATCTGGTACATTTAAAATGATTGATTCCAGATCATTCATAAATTCAAATTGTCCTTCTACTGTTGCAGGATATCCTCCAACTTCTTCATCTCCACTAATGAATACATTTCCTTCACCATCACCATCTTCCGTTGTCCATGCATACGCAGTTTCTACAACACACACTTCTTTATTAGAGGTGGTCGCCAAGTAATTCAAATTATACTGAAGCCCCTCCATGGTTCCATGCCACATTGGATAATAAGATAATCCAAATACATCAAAATCCAAGTTTGGTGACTCTTTCAATAATCCACCAAAATACCAGGTATACAACTGATTTTTTCCACCCTGATCCAGATGAAGCATAATTTTGGTACTTGATGCAGCAGAAGCACGTACTCCAGAAATTGCAGATTCTAAAAGACCCGCTAATCCGGAAAAATCCTCATTCGTCCCTATTTTGCCATCTTCATGAAGAATCCCCGATGATATTTCATTTTATCCTTTTACCCCTCCTGCAACCAATCCATTCTGAATAAATCGCTGTAAGCACATAAAGATGATCATGATCGGCAGGGATGAAATCACTGCTGCTGCAGCAAACAAAGTCCAGTGCGCAGCAAACTGATCACTGATAAAGGACTGCAGTCCGAGTGCAAGCGTCATTTTTCCCGGTGTCTGCAAAAAGATTGAGGTAATCACATATTCACTGTATGTTGCAATAAACGAAAACAGGAAGATCACGGCAAGCTGTGGCATTGCAAGCGGGATGATGATCTTATAAAAAACCTGGAATTCATTTGCTCCATCCACCATTGCAGCTTCATCCAATTCCACCGGAAGTCCATCGATATAAGATTTAAGTAACCAGATATTGTAAGCACTTCCACCTGCAAGCACAAGAATGAGTGCAAAGCTGTTGTCCACCAGCCCGAACTTATAAATTAAAATATAGTATCCGGCAACTGCCATGCTGTTTGGAAACACCTGTAATATCAAAAGTGCCATCAGCCCATATTTTCTTCCCACAAACCGCAGTCTTGCAAACGCATACGCTGCAAGTGAAGTAAGCACAAGTTGTATGATTGCTACAATAAAGCAAAACTTCAGGGAATTAAAAACCCAGATTCCAAAATCCGTTTCCCGAAACAGTTCCACATAATGTTCAATGCTGAATTTTTCAGGGAACAATGAGGACAGGAAAAAGCTGTCACCCGCGGAAAAAGAGGACATAACAATCCATATGACCGGAAACAGCACCACGATCATCGTGATCCATATGACCACCCTGCTTCCCCACAGTGTCCGTTGTTCTGAGGCGGATATTTTCTTTTTATTTTTCATTTAATCAACCTCCTTAAATGAGCCGGACAGCCGCATATTAATCAGCGTAAATGTTCCGACAATGATAAAGATCAGCACACTGAACGTTGCAGACAGTTCATACCGGTTCGACCATGTGGTCATCTTATAGGTGGTACTAGCAAGGATATCCGTATAACCCGCAAACTGGTTATCCACTCTCGCCATCCACCTTGTGTAATCATGTATATATTTCCAAAATTGTTAAAATTAGCCGCAAACGAAGAAATTACAAGAGGAATGGAAAGTTTCGTCACCATCGGCAATGTAATGCTCTTAAAGCACTGAAATTTTGATGCCCCATCCATTTTAGCCGCCTCATAGTATTCACCAGAAATCGCCTGTAGTCCGCCAAGACAGACATTCATCATATAGGGAAATCCCAGCCACACATTCACGATAATCAGCCCAACCCTTGCCCAGAATGGATTGGTCAGCCACGGTACATTCCAGGCAATACCGATTGTATGCAGTAAATTATTGATTCCACCATACTGCTCATTTAGCAGGCCCTGCCATGCGAGGATTGCAATCGTAGATGGCAATGCCCACGGCACAATCAGTACTGCACGGTAAATTTTTGATTCTTTCATATGCGGATTGTTTAACAAAATGGCAAGAATCAGTCCCATTGCATAGGAACCTGCCGTACTTAACAGCGCAAAACAAATCGTCCACCCAAGTACCGGGAAAACACATTTTTAATACTTCCGGAAAATACGGTCAGATAATTTTCCAGACCCACAAACGTGTAATCTGTCAGATGATACATGTTGTAATTAGTAAAAGATAAAATCACCGTATAAATAATTGGCAGACATGTCACCAACAGAATCGAGATCAGTGCCGGTGCCAGATAAGTATACCCAAGCGCATTCTTTTTCTTTCTCATGCCATCACTACTTTCCTGAATTCATCAATTCAATCGCTTCTTTCAACTGCGTAACCATATTTTTGGCAGCTTCCTCTGGTGTTTGCTCCCCAGACCACATCGAACGGATATTGTTTGTGTGGATACTCCAGAGCTGTCCCATTTCTGATACGGTCGGCATCGGCTCTCCATCATTGATCTGCTCGACAAATGCCTGTGTGTATGCATTACTCTGGATCTCATCAAGTTTCTGATCTGCCAGTTTTGCCGGTATACGGTCACCCGCCTCATACATGCCAAGTGCACCGTTTTCCATCAGATAGGAAATAAAATCCCATGTTGCATCCTGATTTTTACTGCTGTTGCTCACAAAACTTACCTGTGTACCCACCGGGGTCACAAACGGCTGTCCGTGGAAAGTTGGCATTTTGCTACAGCAAATTTAGTTCCTGCAGAGGTAAAACCGTCAATATCCCATGTCCACCAATATAATAAGCACATTTTCCGTTCTGGAAATTACTTCTTGCGATATCGGCTGTCACATCTGCCGTGATCAGTTTATATTTATTGCACAGGTCATTGATAAAGGCATAGGCTTCCACACTGCCCTCATTATCAAGACCGATGTCTGCCGTGTCATATGCCCCATCCTGATATTTAAAAATATAACCTCCGCAGGCTCTCACAAAACCAAGATCGTAGTATATGCTTGTTGCATCAAACTGTACACCTCCGTCTGCGGCTGCCTGATCGACCAGTTCTTCCCATGTTTTTGGAACTTCCGATACAAGATCTGTGTTGTAAAACAGTGCAGTAGTCTCTACGGAAAGTGGTGCTGCATATCGTTTTCCATCTACATAACATGCCTGGATGGCTGCATCGGAAAAATCCTGATCCGCATACAGATCCTGTGGCACTTCTGCAGTAAGATCTGCGTTTACATAATCTGCAAGCTGGTCATTTGGAATCCCCACCACAGCATCCTATATCGGAAGCACTTTTTACTGCCTGTGCAAACTGCTGGACAGATGGAGACTGGTGAATGACTTCTACCTTTCGTCCGTTCTTTTCTCCCCATTCATCTGCATATTTCTGAATGGTATCCACTTCCACGTTCATGTTCGTCCAAATCACGAGTTTTTCCCCAGAAGCTTCCCTTTTTCCGGTTCCAGTTCCACTTCCACAGCCAGTCAACATTCCCACTGCCATTGTTACAGCCAGCACAGCTGTTATTAATTTTTTCTTCATATGATTGCCCTCCTTTACATTGTTTTCATGTTTATCAGCGCGCTGTTTGCGTTTCCATTTTCGTCAAACAATGCCATATTTGCCATGGCATTTCCTGCTGTCATCTTGTCTTTCATGTACTTGCTGCCACTCTTACTTGCCCACGTACAGTCCGGTATTGGCAACCATGCCGGTTCCCAGTAAAACACGCCGATGCCTCTTTTATTGTTTACACTTCTTACCGTTGCAAACAAATCCCGCAAGAATGCTTCCTGCCCCTGCTGTGTTGCCGGGTATCCAGTGATTTTTCATGCTCCTTCGAATAAACGATTCCGTTGCAGCCAAATGTTTCCGTAGTATAACCAATCGAAGTCTCTGCAACAAGTACATCTTTGTCATACCGGCTGCTGATATCATTCATATTATCCAGAAGAAGTGAAAGACTTCCGTTCCAGTGCGGATAATACGACATTCCAATAATATCAAAATCCAGCGCATACGATGAAACCTGATCAAACCACTGTCGATACATTTTATTATCCGTTCCGAAATCCAGATGCAATACGATCCTTGCGTCCGGACACTCCTCGCGCACCCCTTTAATCCCTGCCTGCAGAAGATGTGCCATATTTTCGGTCTGTTCGATGTAACCGTCCGGCCACAACAGCCCTTTTGTAATCTCATTTCCAACCTGCACCATAGTCGGCACAAGCTTGTGGTTTTTCAATGCCTTTAACGTATCTACGGTATGCAGATACACCGCCGTTTCCAGTGCCTCTCCGCTTAATTCTTTCCAGGCTTTCGGTTTTACCTGTTTGGCTGGATCTGCCCAGAAATCACTATAATGGAAATCAAGCATAAAATCCATACCGCTTTGTACAGTTCTTTCTGCGATCTCAATGGTGGTCTCCAGATCATTTCCACCTCCCCCGTAAAATTTCCGTTTTCATCGTAGGGATCCGGCCAAATCCGAATCCTTACGTTATTGGCTCCGCATGTCTTTAAAATTGCAAACAGATCTTCTTTTTTCCCGTTCAGCCGATAGGACGCACCATAATGTTCCAGTTCTTTCACCATGGAAATATCCATACCCTTAATAAATTTCATAACTACTCCTTCACAAGTGTAATATCATCAATGGTTCCCCAGCCGCCCGGTGCTGTTGCCACGTGTGCTCCTACTGTGATTGCTCCGTCCGTTGGCGTAATGCCCGGGATTTCCACCGTATACCAGTTAACATACCCCTGCAATTTGCCATCTGCTTTTACCTCTTCGCCATCCACGAGCGCATAAAAATATACGGTCGGATTTTCATCCCCGGCTGCATCACCCTGAATATGAGCGGTTAGTTTGTAGGTGCCATCCTCAAGTCCACTCACTGTCTGTTTCATGGAAAAATCCACCGGATTGTTTCCTGAATAAAAATGCAGTGACTGTGCACCTGTAAAACAGTCTGTCTCACGATCATAAACATCTAACTCCTCTGTAACATCATTGTTGTTTGTCACCGTCCATCCGGAAAAATCTGGTTCTTCAAAACTTCCGTTGATCAGATAATTTCCGTTTTCATCTGGCGTACCTGTTGTATTTTCCTTCTGTTCTGCGGCAGCAACTTCTGTGCCTCTCTCCTCTTCAATGTTCTCTGTTTCTGTAGCTTTTTGTGTTTCCTCCGCATCAGCATTAATATCAGATGTGTTTCCACATCCTGACAATGCTACTGCCATGCTCGCTACAAGGACTGCATGTAATAACTTCCTTTTCATAAATGTTCCCCCTTTTCCAAAATTAAATCTTTACTAATTTTCAAGTAAATTGTTTACTTATTAAGAATGTATCATCTAAGCCTAATAATGTCAATACTCACAAATACACTTTTCACTATATTGCCAATTTTTATTTTTGTATTTTATGCAATATATACAAAAAGGCACAAAAAAAAGATGTCCGCAATCGAACATCTTTTTTTCAACAACTCTTCCGGAAAACTGGAATTCCATTTACAAACACCAGCTTGGTTACGCGTCCGCCATATAGTACCCTGTTTCGCAACAGATCAAGCGCGGTTTCACAGATACATGGAATATCAATATGAATAGTAGTAAGGGGTGGTGATAAATACTTTGCAATATTCACATCATTGATGCTAAAAACCGCCACCTGCTCCGGAATCTGTATATTGCCTTCATTTAAAGCCTGTAGCACACCCACCGCCAGTGTGTCACTTGCCACACAAAGTGCTGTTGGCAGTATCTCTTTTTAAGCAGTTCTTTTCCCATGCGGTAGCCATCATCCACCGTAAATCTCTCGGAAATGAAAATGTACTCCTCATTGAGACACCCATAGTATGCAGTGCTCTGTCGAAATGACCACTCCCGGATATCCATGGAAGGTTTTCCGGTGTCAATATTTCTATCACTGCCCCCGATAAATCCAATCCGTTTATGTCCTTTTTCCACAAAGTAATCAACCATCTGTGTCACAAACGAATCCATATTGGGCTTCACGGCATCAAAAGTTTTTCATCCGGGGATGTGCCGATAAACACGCCCCTTTTGCACCGTTTATACAAAGCATTGATTTCTTTTCTGGTGAGCCATCCAATCGCAATAAAGGCACTTAGATCTTTCGGAACATGATCCATGCCGTCCTTTCGGTCATAGATACTGAGCTGAATATTCATCTTTTTCGCCTGCTTTATTATCTCATCCTTTACCCCGTGGTAAAAGACATCTTCAAGTTCATCCTCGTGGTCAACAAAATACAGCAATGCCACATTTTCGATCTTGGGATAGATTACTCTCTTTTTTATATCCGATTTTCTCTGCTGTGGCAAAGATCGCCTCTCTTGTCTCATCACTAACAGAGATTCCCTCATCATAATTGAGTACCCGTGAAACTGCTGAGCTCGAAACCCCTACCATTTCTGCAATTTCTTTAATTGTTGCCATACAATTCCTCCAATGTTTTCATGGATTTCTTTATTGATAAATTCTGTTATAATTATTTTACATAAATATTTTACTTTGTCAAACAAAGTTTTGCACATAAAAAAGGCATACATTCCTCAAAGGATCATGTATGCCTTTACAAAACCGTTACCCAGTCTTATTTCGTAGAAACCGTAGAAGCAACAAATTCCAGATTTCCCTCAATCTCAACCTTACCATAGCCATACGGAAGAATAAAATGATCTCCCTTCTTCACGCTGGTATGGTTTAAGAGTCCGTTTCCTTCTACCACGCTGACAATCAGGAACGGATATTCCTGCTCAAATTCAGCCTGACCTTCGACTTTCATGTGGAATACCTGATAGTACTTGCACTCGATCAGCTTCTGCAGTTTGTTTGCCTCTGCCTCACCGGTCTTTATCATGCACTCAGAAAGCGGTGCTGCCGGAACTTTGATGACATCGAGACTCTGCTGAATGTGAAGCTGACGCGGCTTCCCATTGGAAAGACGGTCATAGTCATAAACACGGTAAGTAATATCACTGTTCTGCTGGGTTTCAAGGATGGTGATACCGCCTTTGATCGCATGCACGGTACCCGGATCAATCTGAATAAAGTCACCTTTCTTTACCGGAACTTCACGGATCAGCTCACTCCAGCGTCCGTTGTGTACCATGTCTTCAAGTTCTTCGTGTGTCTTTGCATTGTGTCCGATAACCAGCTTGGAATCCGGCTCACAGTCCAGGATATACCAGCACTCCATCTTGCCAAGGGAGCCGTTCTCATGCTCTGCAGCATAGGTATCATCCGGATGTACCTGAATACTTAAATCCGCCTTTGCATCAATAATCTTGATCAGCAGCGGGAATACCTTCCCCTGTGTATTTCCAAAGAGTTCTCTGTGTTCCTCCCACAGATCGGATAATTTCTTTCCCTTATACGCACCGTCTGCAATCGTACAGGTTCCGTTTGGATGTGCTGCGATTCCCCAGCATTCTCCGATGTCATCGCCCTCGATGGAATATCCATACTCTTCACGAAGCTTTGTACCACCCCAGATATTGTGGGTAAATACCGGCTCCATAAAAAGGATCTGCTTATACGGCTGGTTACAACTTAAATTTTCTCCATTCATTCTCATCACCTCTCTGTACCAGTATGCGGAATCTTTTGCAATCCTGCGCTGTTGTGTAGTCTACATAAACAAGTCCAAAACGTTCTTTGTAACCTTCTGCCCACTCGAAGTTATCCAGAAATGTCCAGAGGAAATATCCGATCACCGGCATTCCCTCGTTAATCGCACGCTGTACCGCTCCAAGATATGCATCCAGAAACGTAATCCTCTCTCTGTCGTGCACCTGTCCGTCTGCGGAAATATTGTCAAGATCCGACATCCCGTTTTCCGTAATATAAAGCGGCAGTCTGTAACGCTCGGTAAGGAAACGGATGCCATAGTAAAGTGCCTCCGGTGTCACCGGCCAGCCGGTTCCTGTCTTTGCTGTGCCCGGTGCACGGTCCCATACTACCGGGTCTCCATCCGCTCCACAGCGGATCATGTAACCGTTGTAAATATTCTGTCCCACGAAATCAAGTGGCTGATGAATCAGCTGCATGTCTTCTTCGGTAATCTCCGGAAGATAGTCTGCAAACTTCTCCAGCCCCTCTTTCGGATACTCTCCTAAATACCGGATCGGAAAACCATGCCACATTCCAGGTCCAGTTATCCATCGGATTGTAAAATCCAAAGTACACTTTCTTTGCCGCTGCGATATCATCGGCACTCTCTGTCGCCGGATACGCAACGCCACAAGTCGGAGCATATCCAACCCGTATCTTCTGTTTTGCATATTTGCGCAGATTGATCACTGCCTGTCCGTGCGCTTTCAACAGATTATGCGCAATCTGAAAAGTCTCCGGAACCGATAATTTCAATCCCGGTGCATGAACACCGCTTAAATGTCCAAGTCCAACCACACACTGTGGCTCGTTGATCGTGATAAAATCACTGCACAGATCGGAGAAATTTTCAGCAACAACTTTTGCATATTCACCAAACCACTGTACCACCTCATCGTTCAGCCAGCCGCCTTTTTTAAACAGCTCATACGGAAATTCCCAGTGAAACAGCGTAATAAACGGACGAATTCCATTTTCTTTCATGCAAAGAATCATATCACGATACATCTGCACAGCTTTCTCGTTGACCTTCCCGGTTCCCTCCGGAAGAATCCGCGACCAGCTGATGGAAAATCGATAGTTTTTAATGCCAAGCATACGCATCAGTGCAAAATCTTCCCGGTACCGATGCATATGATCGCAGCAAACCTCTGCGGTCTGGTGTTCATATACTCTGCCCGAGCGTGCAAACTCATCCCAGATATTTTTTCCCCTGCCATCTTTTGCGTCGGTTCCCTCTACCTGATATGCGCTGCTTGCCACCCCCAGACAAAATCTTTTGGAAACATTCCATTCCTCCTTTTATTTTTCCGATGTGATTACAGAAATCAGCTCAAATGCGGCTGGCATTGTCTCATCCCCAGAGATCAAACGCACTTCCACCGTATGAGTACCGTTTGCACCGTGTACCATAACCGGAGTGAGTGTCAGGGAATCGCCCCAGTCCTCATCAAAATTTGCATCCAGTGTCACCGCATGTGCCTCATCGTGATCAACGATGGCAAGCGCCACCGGTGCCGGCTGCGTCACACAGCGCTTAAACTGCACGGCAATCTCACTTCCCTGTACCGTAAATGTAAGAGATGAGCCCTTTTCTTTTGCCGCCCAGCCGTTCTTAAAACAGTCTTTGACTTCTTCCTGTACTCTGGTATCTTTGACAAAGCCGTAATTTTCAGGCTCATAGTTACGATTATCCAACCGAACTGCTTTTTCTCATAGCAATTCTGTGTCAGCGGTGCAGGAAACTCCGGCTCTTCATCATCCGTCTGTGCCATGCGGATTTTATCCAAAGCATAGGTAATCACAGATGCAACCAGCTCATGCCCTTGGTCGTTTGGATGTAGATCATCCTCTGTAATCTCGCGGTTTGGAATCCGCCCCGCAACGACCTCCGGATAAATACTGCTCTGCATGCTGACCGCCGGAAGCTGATAATGTCTGGCTATCTGACCGTGCATGATCTGCGCATTTCCACCGTTATTATAATAAACATTGTGCACCAGCATCACAGCAGGTTCGTTTTCATCCTGCCATACACGGCGTACCAGTCCTTCATATGTCTCACGGAAAAATTCCGTCGATTCATCATTGACCGAAAATTCAATGATAACAAAATCCGGTTTATGGGAAAGCAGATCGGACTCGGCACGGGCCGTCCCGAAATGTGATGTTGTTCCACCGATTCCTGCATTGATATAATGAAATTTTGCCTGCGGAAATGTTTTCTCCCACCACTGAAATACGCGGTAAGCATAACACAGCTCCGGTGCGGATGCAAGACATCCCTGCGTGATCGAACCACCAAGGAAACCAATGTTTAATGTTTCCCCGGCCTCTGCCCTTGCCATTAATTTTTTCATCCGGTACAGATTGCCCGGATTGGAAATACCTCTTTCATATTCAATCTGCATTGTTATACTCCTTATATAATGTAATCAATTTTTTAAAAATTGATTACATATCCCAAATCTCCTCTCCGAGGCTTTCGATGAATGCGGTAAGTTCCTTACTCATCTGTTCTGCCTCCGGAATACGGATATGTCCCGGTGTTCCTTTTCCGTTCTGTGAATACAGGAAATGGTGTACCCGCGGACTGTTTACTGTTTTGCACACTTCCTCAATGGAAATGTCCCAGTTTTCGTTATGTTCCAATATTGTGGTTGTCAATATAAAGGTTGCCTTCGGATATACTTCCATAAGATGCTCTAAAAATCTGCGGTAATGCTGCCGCCAGTTTTCGGAACGTGCACTGTTATAATCTTCTGCCATATAATCATCCGGGTGGTTATCATTCTGCCCGAATGCAAAAATCACAACATCTGGTGTATAACGTGAAAAATCCCATGGTTTTACTTCACTGAGTTCCGGCTGGTATTCTATTTTATCATAACAGGATTCTATTCCCAGATAATCCGGCTCCATAAACCAGCCGGTTTTGTCAAGAAGGGCGATACCACCCTGTGATGTGTCATGCAACTGTGCATGCAGATTCCGCGCGGTCATCCACGCATAAGAATACCAACTGTTTGAATATTCCCCATCGTGTTCCGGGTCCGGTTTTCCTGCATAATCTACGGCCTCAGATACTTCGCCGCAGGAAACACTGTCTCCGAAAACTTCGATTTTACGGGACGGAAGCGGTGCCGGAGTAAGTACCTTAGCATCGCTTCCCAATTCAAATCCCAGTAAAGTGACGATATGGCAGGAGTCCATTCTTTTAAACAAAGTGAGGGTATGCTCTGTATGTTCAAGATCCCTGGCAATCACATACGTTTCTGCCCCCGGATCCGAGGTGAGTAAGAACTGCCCCTGCTTCCCGTCCAATATATATCCCATCCGGCTCGACCAGTATGCACGTTTGTTTTCCAGTGTCACAGAGATCTGCGTCCCGATAAAACGAATCTGTACAAAACTTGCCGCATAGACAAGTACAGGTGCTTTTGGATTATCAAAATCAATTCTTCCACAATATTGTAATCTCTTGTCGTCCGGTGAAATATGCATAGCTATCTCCTTCCGATTTCTGTATCTGCAGATGTTACAACACTGTTTGTTTTTATATAATCTACAATCTCATCCAGTTTTGTAAATGCCAGGCCAACGTAACTGTCTGCTGCACCATAATAGATCGCGATCTTTCCGGATGCACTGTCGTGAATGGTTGCACACGGGAAGCATACGTTCGGCACGAATCCGCGCTCCTCATACCACTCTTCCGGAGTCAGAAGAAACGTCTCACAGCGGTACTTCACGATGGAAGGATTATCAATGTCAAGGATTGCCCCACCGATGGAGTAAACATATCCGTTACATGTACCGGATACCCCATGATAGAATAAGAGCCATCCCTCGGATGTCTCGATCGGAGCCGCACCTCCGCCGATCTTTAAGGACTCCCACCATTCGCTTCCTTTGCCCATGACATGTCTGTGTTTGCCCCAGTATACCAGATCCGGGCTTTCACTTAAGAAAATGTCACCAAACGGTGTATGACCACTGTCTGAAGGACGGGAAAGCATCATGAAGTTTCCATTGATCTTTCTAGGGAACAGCACGGCATTGCGGTTGAATGGGAGGAACGGATTCTCAATCCGTGTAAACGTCTTGAAATCTGTTGTTTTTGCCATGCCGATTGCTGCTCCGTAGAAATCCTGACACCAGATGATATAATAGGTGTCTTCTACTTTTACAAGTCTTGGATCGTATGCATAGATTGGCATAAACGGCTCGCCGTTTTCATCCACAAACGGAATCTTGTTTTCTTCAAAATCCCAGTGGATGGCATCTTTGCTGTGTCCAAGATAAATATATGGAATACCATTGGTCTGCTCTCCACGGAACACACCGATGAAAGCATCACCATATGGCATAACCGCACTGTTAAAAATTCTTGCAACACCCTTTAACGGATTTCTTCCGATAATCGGGTTTTCACTGTATCTCCAGATCGGGGCTCCGTTCTGAGGTCCTTGTGGTCTCTCCTGCCATGGTACATTTGGTACCGGAGCTGTCAGCATCTTTACTTCACTCATAATCAACTCTCCTCTTATTTATGATTTTTTAAATACTCTAAGTTCTTCTTAATCAGGTCGCATCTCTGCTGTACACACAGTACACTTCTTCCCGGATCCTGTGGTGTATTAAATACATAATCAATCAGACGGTCAATCGTTGTAGTCGCCACATGCATTCTTGTATCAGAAGAAGCATAGTAAATAAATACTTCGTTCTTATCGTTTACGATTGCACCGTTGGTAAATACAACATTGGATACATCTCCGACACGCTCCTCACCTCTTGGTCCGATTAACAGTCCGGATGGCTCTGCAATTACCTTAGACGGATCGTTTAAATCCGTGGCAAATGCATAGATCACATAGCGCAGACCTGCTGCAGTATTTCTTACACCGTGTGCAATGTGAATCCAGCCGCGGTCAGTCTTGATCGGAGTAGCACCTGCACCGTTCTTTGCCTCGGTAATGGTATGGTACTTGCGGATGCTGGTCATCTTTTCTTCGTCAATGACTGCATGTGTGATGTCCTCACAGAGACCGAATCCAATACCGCTTCCGCTTCCGGTATCAATGAAGTCATCCATCGGACGGGTATAGAATGCATACTTTCCATCCACAAATTCCGGATGCAGCACCACATTTCTCTGCTGCGGGGAACGAAGGGTCTTTAAGTTTTCCAGACGCTCCCAGTGCTTTAAATCTTTTGTGCGGACAATTCCTGCTGCTGCAACGGCTGCAGACAAATCGTTCACGCTGGTATCTTTGCTCTCAGAACAGAATACTCCGTAAATGTATCCGTCCTCATGCTGTGTCAGTCTCATATCATAGACGTTTGTCTCCTCCGGACATACATCATCCAGAAGGATCGGGTAATCCCAGAAACGGAAATTATCAATTCCGTTATCACTCTCTGCCACGCCGAAGAAGGACTTTCTGTCATTTCCCTCAATACGGGCAACCAGATAATACTTTCCGTTTAAATAAATTGCTCCGGAATTCATGACTGCATTGATTCCGAGACGTTCCATAAAGAATGGATTGGTCTCCTCGTTTAAGTCATATCTCCAGGTGAGCGGAATCATATCTCTTGTAAGAACGGGATTCACATAACGGTCAAATACACCATTATAAAAGTCACTTTTTTCATTTTTACGTGAAAGCAGCTTTTCCTGCTTTGCCAGTTCTACATAATATCTTTCATGCATTGTTTAAAGTCTCCTTATTATTTCCATACACATTCTTCCGTTATGATACGGACATTTCCAAGGTTCTACGATTGGACGGTCCGCAATCGGACTGCCGTCCGGATGTACTTCCCAGAACCACTCGGAACCGGTTCTCTTATCAATGACGTGTTCTTTGATAAATTCCCATTCAGCCTCCGATGCCTCCAGAAACTTCGTTTTCTGCGGATGCTTCTGGTATTCATTCAGGAATCCGATCACAGTCTCTGCCTGTACCCACCAGATCCGGTGGTCATTCACTTCCCTTTGCAGCATTCATTTGCCAGAGAATGACCGTCAAACGCAACCTCGTAGACATTTTCTGCAAGAGTCTCGGTAATCGGTGACATTTTTTCTTTGTAATGATCATCCCCAAGCACTTCCACACCGCGGTCCATCAGCCATGCTGTCTCAATATCATGACCATAAGAATACAGATCAATGATGGTGTTGTAGTTCTTGTCAAAGAATACTTCCTGTCTCTTAAGTTTCGGATTGTATACCTTATCTGCAAATACATCCATAATCCACTTTAACCGCTCCCCCACCTCTTCATCATGGGAAACCCGGTAAAACTCGGTATAAGCCTCAAACACATGAAGCAGTGTGTTCATGGTTTTTCGGCAAGCACACCATTTTCCGATAGCTTCTCATTGGATTCCGGCTGGAAGTCTTTGGTAAATGCTTCCAGATATCCAACCTTATCCGTACATTTGCTTTCAATAAGAAGCTGCAGTTCTTTGGCAAGCTTTAATGCTTCTTCATCCCCGGATGCATCGTAATAGGAAGAAAGAGCATAGATGCAGAATGCCTGATTGTAGGTATGCTTTGTTGTGTCAAGTGGCTTTCCGTCATAAGTCATGGACCAGAAGATTCCACCATTTTCTTTGTCGATGCAGTGATCACGCAGGAACTCATAACCGTGTCTTGCCTCGTCCAGCAAGGTTTCATCTTTCAGCAGTATGTAGGCATTCGCAAAAAACCAGGTGATTCTGCTGTTTAAAATACATCCCTTTTCTGCTGTTTTGTCTACGTTTAAATTGTAGTCCATATATCCATAATATCCACCGTAAGTATCGTCCCTTAATGCTTTCCAGAAAGGAATGATATTTTCCGTCAAATGCTTTGTGACTTCTTCTTTCATCATGCTCTTATTCATCCCGATACCTCTTATTTTCCAAAATCATTAACCCTTTACCGCACCTGCTGTAATTCCACTGTAAATCTGTTTCTGGCAGCAGACAAATACGATCAGCGCCGGAAGCAGGAGATAATAACACCTGCACAGATGAGATTGTACTTGCTTCCCATTGGTCCTACGAATGTGTAGAGGGAAAGTGCCATGGTACGGATCTCTTTTCTCATCAGGTAAAGGTTTGCTGCGTAGTATTCGTTGTACACACCAACACCCTTTAAAATACAGGATGTAACGATTGCCGGTTTTAACAGTGGAAGCATAATCTTCCAATAAATCTGCCAGTAATTTGCGCCATCGATAATTGCCGACTCATCCAGTGAAAGCGGAATATTTTCCATAAACTGAATGAAAATATACATGGAAATAACATCGGTACCACAGCTCATAATGATATAACCGCCCAGACTGTTTACAAGATGTAAATCTGACATAATCTGGTATACGGTAACCTGCATTGCTACTGCCGGAAGCAGTGCGGCAATTGTATAAAGGTTACGGATAAACCCATTGCCCGGGAACTTGAAACGGTTCAATACGTAAGCAAGCTGGGAACCTACAATAACGGATACGGTAAGCACAACCACCATAACTATGACAGAGTTTAAAAATGCACGTCCCATATTTGCTGTCTTAAATGCATTTACAAAGTTGTCAAAATTCAGCCAGCTTCCCGGGAATGCCATAACATTGGTATTCTGGTACTCGGCATCTGTCTTAAATGCCGTTGTGATACAAGAAACAATCGGAATGATTGCACAGAATCCGAAAAAGATCAGCGATGCATATTCCACAATAATCCAAATAATGCTTCCTACGGAATAATGTTTCATGTTTTTACGTTTTACTGCTGCTGCTGTACTACTCATTATTTCGCCGCTCCTTTCTTCATTTTCTCCTGTTTTTGATCTGCTTAATCACCTGTTTTTCCGCCTTCAGCCGGGCTTTCTTTGCCTTATAGGATTCATCCTCCGACGCGGCATCCCTGAACACATATTTAAAGAACACATTCTGTAAGATCGTACAGATAAAGATGATCATCAGCAGAACAACAGACATTGCCGATGCCAGACCTACTTTCTGGCTGGTATGTGCGATCTTGTTCATAATTACGAAATACGTTCCTGTTCCGTTTGCACCGGTGGTGATTACGAAAGGCGCCTCAAACGCACTTAAGGAACCGGTGATGGAAAGGATAACATTTAATGTAATAATTGTCTTGATACTCGGGAGAATAATGTGTTTAAACTGCTCCCATTTATTTGCACCATCCAGGGACGCTGCTTCGTAGAGTTCGCTATCCACAGACATCATGGCACCAATAAACAGTACCATATTCTGTCCGGTATACCGCCATACGGAAGTCGCCGTCAGGGACCAGTTGTTTACACTCTGATCCTTTAACCAGTATGGAAGATTTTCTAATTGAAACCCACACCACTGCAGGATTGTATCAAATACGAATCCTCTGGTGAAGAAGAATTTAAAGATAAAACCAATGGCAATACCACTGATGAGGTAAGGGAAAAACATCAGCCCTTTGAAAAGATTTCCACCCTTTACCTTAAAGCTTAAAATTGTTGCAAGATACAGTGCAAGCACAAGCTGGATCAATGCACCGACCATATAGAATAAACTAAGTTTCAACGCCCCGAAACAATCTTTTCTTCTGAATACATCAAGATAGTTGTCCCATCCGACAAATTCGCGCCTGTCTATTGGCGTTGTATATTTCATCTTATAAAAACTAAATTTGATCATTTCCGCAAATGGAAAATAAGTGAATAAAAAGAGTAAGAGCAATGGGATAATCATAAAACCGATACAGATAAATACCTGCTGGCCGGCTCTGCTCTTTGCCCATTTTTTAAAATTAAATGATTTTGATTTCATACTATGTTCCTCCCATATGAAACAGGCAATCATGCCACCGGCCGTAAAAACAGTTTTTCGACCCGGCAGCTGGATGATGTACCTTTATGCAGCGTGGAACTACTCTGTAATTTCTACGCCCTCAGATTCCTGAGCATCTGTCCATTTCTGGTTCCACTCGTTCATAATATCATCAAAGCTCTCATCGCCATTTGCTGCATGCTCAATGATTGCCTGAATCTTATCATTACCGCCGTTGTTAATGTTCAGTTCTGAATCAGCATTTAATGCATTTAAAAGATCCTCTTCGCCTTCTACAGCCGGTTCATCCTCAAGGAATGTCACACCAGAGAAATCAAGCTTTGTATCAGAAGATGACTTTGCAACCGGAAGCCCATCCTCGTTGTAAGAAAATCCAGACTTTTCAGTCATCCACTTAACAAAGATTAAAGCTGCCTGCTTCTCATCATCAGAAGCGTTTACGTTGATACCGTAAGAGTAATCTGCTCCGGCTGATGCATACTGCTCACCGTTTACAGAAATCGGGAATGGCATATATCCGATGTCATCTGCGTTCTCACCGGCTGCTTCCATCTGTGGGTAAGCCCATGATCCAAGTACCATACATCCGATCTGTCCGTTGTTTAACATGCTCTTAGAGCCTTCCCAGTCAGTTGTAGAATAGTCATCCTCGGTAAGTCCGCCAGCAACTGCATCGTAAAGGATCTTGTATACTGCATATGGATGTGTGCCATCGCCATAATCCTTGAATGGATCCTTTGTATGAAGGAGTTTCTGGTTGAAATATGTATTGTCACCAGTTGCATTGTTTCCGATATAAGCATCCCATGCACCCATTGTCCAGCCTGCTGCATAGTTTGTGTAAAGCGGAATTGCATCCGTCTTGTCCTTGATCTTCTTTAATGCATCAATGAACTCGTCCGGAGTCTTTGGAACATCGGTCACACCGGCATCCTCAAACACTTTCTTGTTGTAAACGATACCCTGTGTCGTTGCTGTGGAAGGAACACCGTATACATCATTTCCATAGAGCCATGTGTTTGCGTAGTTGATCTGCTGGCTCATCTCATCAAGTGTACCGTATGACATATAATATGTACTGAGGTCTGCCTTATCTACTGCCGGAATCATGGTAATGGTTTCGTACTGTCCGGACTGTAAATGTGTCAGTGCATCATCGGCATAGTTTGTATCTGTAGTGATTTCAACCTTGATATTCGGATACTCTTTGTTGAAGTCTTCCAGATAAGATTTCCAGTTCTTTCCGCCGTAATCATCGGTATCCATATCTGTTCTGTGGTTGAACATTGTAATTGTTGCGCTTAAGTCTTTTCCTGTTTCTCCCAATACAATGTCTGAATAGCTTACAAGACCATCTGCGGAAGCGCTGTCTGATTTCTGTGTGGTATCAGCAGAATCATTTCCCTTAGAACCGCATCCTGCGAATAATGTTGCGGTCATTGCAGCTACAAGACCAAGTGCCATAAACTTTTTAAATTTCATGTTGTTCTCCTCCTTAAACATGTGAATTATTAAGTTAATTTAAGTATACATTTTTTGTTAATTTAATCATCACTCTTTATTGCTTTTAATCATATCATATTGCGTTTTCAAACACATTCCCTATAATGCACAATTTTGCATTTACTTTTTTATGCATTATGTCTATATATTTTTGTCCAAAAAGTAATTTTAAGTTATATTTCATTTTAAATTATTGCTTTTTACCTTTCATCCAATTATACTTAATTAAAAACTGGTTATGATTGAAAGAGGATGATTTTATGGAACAATTACAGCATCATGGGATTACAGGAACGGTGCCAAAGCATGTATTATCTGACAACATGAAAAACTTTACGGCTTTTCCGCTGTCCGCACCAGCGGATGACGGCTTTATTCATCTGCTCGGAAAAGGCATCTGTTCCTTTCCGAACAATTGTTCCATGACATTCCGTATCAACGCGCCTTATCATTTTTTCTATGTATATGAAGGCACTCTTTCTGTAACGGATGAACATCATACGTGTCGGCTGGCAGACCGGCACGCAGCGCTTCTTCCGATTTCCGGTCCCCTCACGATCGAAATCTTAAAAGGCCACTGCCACTATTTCCATATGTATATTTCCGGTCTCGCCCTCCTGCAGTTTCACACACTGCTCCCATCACCTCTTGCCTATCCGACAGAGAGTTCTTCTATGTTTACTCTGTTCCATACGATGGAGCATTTACAGAATCTGCAGAAAGACACTTTTAATGATCCTCTGTCCGTCTGCCGGATCTCCATGTGCATCACCAATATTCTTACGGAAATGGCTGTCTATTCCGGCCATCCTGCCACACGCCGGGATACGATCCCGGATTATCTGTGGGAAATTCATCATTTATTTGACACACAATACGGAGAAAATTATTCACTGGACGAACTGGAAAATACGTATTCCGTCAGCAAATACCGGATCTGCCGCGAGTTTTCTAAATACTATGGGGCTTCTCCTGTCCAGTACTTAAACCATAAGCGGATTGAAGAGGCTAAAAAACTGCTTCTGACTACCAACGACACCATACACGAAATCGGAAGCAAGGTAGGAATTCATAATACCAATCATTTTATCAATCTGTTTAAACGGGAAACCGGGGCAACCCCACTTGCATTTAAGCAGGATGCCCCGGTTTCTATATCCGAGCTACACTATCTTTAAATACCACATGTCCATCTACAATGAACACACCGGCTGTATAGTTTTCATTTGCAATTTTGCGGACAATCTTATGAATGGCTCTGCGTGCCATCTCCGATATATCCACCTCATATGTTGTAATTCCGATATCGCACAGCCCCGGATAAAGGAAATTATCAAATCCCACGACGGAAACATCTTCCGGAATCCGGTAGCCTTCATTTTCAAGTTTCCGGATCAGATACGAAGCTGCAAGATCGCAGTTACAGACAAATGCCGTCGGCATATCTTTCGGAAATTTATAATATTTTTCCAGATCCATCCGCCCGGTTTTGGTATCCCGGTCATCCATTACATAATCTTTTGGCACATCCATGCCGTGTTCCATCATTGATTTCAGATAACCAAGGTAACGGTCTGTAATACTGTGCGTCATACCAACGTTTCCCACATAGGCAATTTTTTTATGCCCCATGGAAAACAGATAATTGGTCAGCGCATAGGTTCCATAAAAACTGTTGGAAATCACGGTGTCAAGACCAACGGCATCGTTATAAAAATCCAGACAGACCACTGGCACGCCGCCCTCTTTTTCAATCTGTTCAATGTACGGCTTTGTCATATCTCCGAGAATAATCAGACCATCCACCTTTTTTTCCTGAAGCAGAAGCGGCATCTGGTTTTCCAGCACACTCTCCCTTGAAATACTTTCGAGCAGCGTAAAACACCCACGGAAACTGCCTTCTTGTTTACTTCCTGATACATTTTCCAGTAAAAGGAATCGTATTTGTCCAGATATACTTCCTGTATCAGGACTCCGATATTATATTGTTTTTCCGCAGACTGCCGTTTCGTCTCTGAAGGACTGCGGTATCCAAGTTCTTCTGCAAGATTCTTTATTTTCTCCCGCATTTCCTCGCTGACACCTTTTTGTCCGGACAAAGCTTTTTGAAACAGTTACGGTGCTGACACCAACCTGTTCCGCAATATCTGCAAGTTTTACTGCTTTTGCCATAATTCCCTCGATATTTTTATACTCATTCATTTATGCAGCCACATAAACCGGCTAATTTAAGTTAATTTTACATTCTTTTTTTTCTTCTGTCAATTAATCTGCCACAAAATGGTACAGATAACTTCGGTAATCCCCCTGCTCAGAAGGAACCAGCATACCGGCATTCATAAGCAGATCTCCACCGTATACGCATTCGTTCTCCATCTCACCTTCCAGACGATAATCCAGATTCGGATTCAGTCCCTGCAGGCGTACTTTTAGACTGTGGTAATTCGGGCGTGCGTGTACGGTCACGAAAGTAACCAGTGCCTCTTTTTTATCTTTGGATACTACCATATAACAATCGTAGAAATGATTTTCCCGGTAAGAAGCGATACGGTAATAATCCCCTCCCTTACCAGATCGTTATACTTGTGATACATAGCTGTCTGCTGTGGAATCTGTTCCTGCTCTTCCTTTGCAATCTTTGTGATATCCAACATAACCAAAGGTTCCTGCCAGGGCAACTTCCCCTCTTGTCTTAAACGGGGTATTTCTGCCCACGGTATGGTTCGGGCAGTCCGAAACGTGTGCTCCCATTGCGGACAGTGGATAAATCAGTGCCGTACCTTCCTGAATGCCAAGTCTCTCGATTGCATCCGTATCGTCCGAGCACCAGATCTGTGGACTGTAATAAAGCATACCCGGATCAAAACGTGCTCCACCACCGGAACAGTTCTCCAGAAGAAGATCCGGGAAATCACGGGTCAGGCGTTCCTGCATCTCATACACACCAAGCACATAACGGTGGCTTAACTCCCCTGGCGGTGCCGGAAGCGCAAGGCTTCCCAGATCGGTAAGCTGACGGTTCATATCCCACTTCACATATTCGATATTGGCACTGCTTAAAATTGCACGGATCTTTTCATAGATGCAGTCCCTCACATCTTTTCTGCTGAAATCAAGGACATACTGATTTCTCGAAAGCGTTCCGGTGCGTCCTTTCACAGCAATTGCCCAGTCCGGATGCTCTTTGTACAATTCCGAATCCGGGGAAATCATTTCCGGTTCCATCCAGATACCGAATTTCATGCCAAGCTTATTCACTTCATCTACCAGATAGTTCAATCCGCCCGGCAGTTTCTTTTCATTCACAAACCAGTCCCCAAGACTTGTACTGTCATCATTGCGGTGTCCAAACCAGCCATCATCCATAACCAGCATTTCAATTCCGTACTGAGAGGCAAGTTTTGCAATATCTAAAAGTTTTTCGGTATTGAAATCAAAGTAGGTTGCTTCCCAGTTGTTGATCAGAATCGGGCGTTTCTGATTGCGGTATTTGCTGCGGATTAAATGATTCCGATAGAAGTCGTGGAAATTACGGGTCATTTTTCCAAGTCCCTCTGCGGAAAATGTAAGGACAGCTTCCGGTGTATAAAATGATTCTTCACTTTCCAGTTTCCAGGAAAAATCTGCCGGATGAATTCCCATGACTGCACGGATACTGTCAAACTGGCTTTTTTCCAGCTGTGCGATAAAATTGCCGGAATAAATAAAATGCATGGCATACACTTCACCGGATGTCTGTGTCGTGGAAGATTTCATCCATGCCATAAATGGGTGTTCCTGATGGGAGGACTCCCCACGGATACTTCCCACACTGGTCTTTCCATATCCCAGCGGACGGCGGTCCATCTGGCGTTCTCTTGCCCATGAACCGTGAAGTGTCAGCATCTCGTAGGCATCATCATCCATATCCAGGCATGCCGAATATGCTTTTGTGAGGTAAACTGCCTCTTTGCTCTGATTGCTGATGCGCACGCTTCTGGTAATCATATCGTTTTCTTCAAACACGGTATAATACAGATCCACATCCAGCTGCAACACTTCATCCCTGCAGCGAAGAATCAGTGTCTGTGCAGTATGCTCCCTGTCAAATGCGGACGGAAGTCCCGGAAGTTCTGGTTTCTGACCTGTAATTTCATAGGAAACATACGTCGGCATAACCGCATGCTGACCTGCCTGTGTACGCACGGCAATACTGCTTTCCCTGTAATCTCCCACCCGTTTCCCGAATATTCTGCCGGAAATGTGTCATAAAAAAGAGCAGCACTCTCTTTCATTCCCAGACGGAACAAACGGTGCCTCTCCGGTGCGGAGCAGATAACGCAGATCCTGTCTGCGAACACGCCTGCCGTAATATACGTGACCCACAAAGGTCATCCGATGGTCTGCAAGACCTATGATATAGCTGGTATTCGCTGTCTCCAGGCAAAACAGATCCAGATTTTCATCAAATACGATACTCATGTTAATCCTCCAGTATGTTTTCTTCTATAAATTTCACTGCCAGATCCTTGTTTTTTAAACCTGCTGCCAGACCTACCACACAGGTATCCGGATACCAGCCGGTTTTTTCCACCCACGCATTGCCTTTTAGTTTTATGCCAATCGGATATTTTTTCCCTGTCTCCGTACTTTTCACATACACAATATCATCTTTGTATTTTTCCAGTACCTCTTCCGGAAAACATTCCCGTATATCCGTAAAATAATCGAATTCTCCCAGTGAATAAAAGAAATCATAGTCGGAAAAAAACACATCCACGGACTGTGTCATAAAGAGGCTCTGAATCATCTGAATGCTCTCTGCGGATGCCCCGTCGTTCTCATTTGCCGAGGCTCCCAGATTACTGCTGACAAGCACTTCGCTTTTATCCGGATCCAGTCCGTTTTCTTTTAGGAAATCATTATAATAACCGGAATCCCCAGCCGGATTGTCAGCAGACTGTATGGCATTTACTGCCATAATTTCCAGTGCGGTATCCTTTTGCGTAATATAATGGATGATCAGAAAGCTGATGGTTCCTATAATGGCAAGTGCGACCATGGTCTGCAATCCATAGTAATGAACCAGATACCATATTTTATCTTTTCCATGCAGTTCCTTTAACTTTTCTCTTTCTGTCTTCGGCTCCTCTTTTTTATAGAGGATGCTGTCTTCTCCTGCTTTGGAAAAATCCGGTTTTATATTCTTCTGATCATCCATAAATTTTATTCTCCTGCGTATGTAAGCATTGCGTTGCGCAGCTCATCCAGTTTCTTTTCGGAATCTTTGATATCCGTTCCTACAACGCCAAAATAGAATTTGATCTTAGGCTCTGTTCCGGATGGACGTACACAACACCATGCATTGTTGCTCAGTTCATAGTAAAGAACGTTACTTTCCGGAAGTCCGGTTGGTGTAACTTCTCCGCTTGTCATATCTGTTCTTGTATCTTTCTTGTAATCACGAAGTGCTAAAACATCCCATGCACCGATCTTTTTCGGCGGATTGTTCCGCATCTCGTTCATCATGCTCTGAATCTTTTCTGCTCCGTCCATACCCTTTAAGGTCATAGTCTCAAGACCTTCTTTGTAATAACCGTAAGTCTCATACAGGGAAACCATGGCATCCCAGAGGGTGATTCCGTTGGATTTGCACCATGCTGCCACTTCGCAGAGCATCATGACTGCCACACAGGCATCCTTATCTCTTGCATAAGTACCTGCCAGACATCCGTAGCTTTCTTCCAGTCCAAAGACGTACTCATAACTGTTCTGCTGCTCAAAGCATTTGATCTGCTCTCCGATATACTTAAATCCGGTCAGAACTTCGATCAGTTTTACTCCGTAAGCTTTTGCGATTGCCTTTTGCCATGTCGGTGGTTACGATAGTCTCAACCAGTGCACCGTTTGCCGGGAGTGTTCCGTTTGCTTTTTTTCTCACGCAGGATGTACTCTGCGATCAGCATGCCGGACATATTTCCGGTGAAGCTTACGTACTCGCCGGTCTTGCTGTCTTTTGCATAAACGCCGAGACGATCCGCATCCGGATCGGTTGCCATAACGATATCCGCATCCACTTCTTTTGCAAGTTTTAAGGCAAGTTCAAATGCCTTTGGAGATTCCGGGTTTGGATATGCTACGGTCGGGAAATTTCCGTCCGGAAGTTCCTGCTCTTTTACAACATAGACATTTTCAAATCCAAGTTCTTTTAACACACGGCGCACCGGGAGATTTCCGGTTCCATGTAGCGGTGTGTATACAATCTTGATGTCCTTTGCCATCTCTTTGATGATCTCCGGATGAATGGACTGTTTTTTCAGTTCTTCCATATAACGGTCATCGATTTCTTTTCCGATGGTATGATAAAGTCCTGCAGCTTCGGCCTCAGATTTCATCATAGTCTTCACCTGTGAAAAATCAGTGACTTTTGCAACTTCTGCAAGGATATTTTTATCATGAGGCGGTGTGATCTGCGCACCATCCTCCCAGTAAACTTTGTATCCGTTGTACTCTCTCGGGTTATGGCTTGCTGTAATCACGATACCTGAAATACAGCCAAGTTCACGGACGGCAAATGAAAGCTCCGGTGTCGGACGCAGGGATTCAAAACGATAAGTCTTAATCCCGTTTGCATTCAGGCAGAGCGCTGCCTCCTCGGCAAATTCCGGTGACATGATTCTGGAATCGTGTGCGATGGCAACTCCTTTTTCCTGTCCGTTCTGGGAAATGATATAGTTTGCAAGTCCCTGTGTCGCCTGTCTTACGGTGTAGATGTTCATACGGTTCGTTCCTGCCCCGATCACACCCCTCAAACCACCGGTTCCAAACTCCAGCTGGCGGTAAAAACGATCCTCAATCTCCGCATCATTTCCTTGTAGTGCCAGCAGTTCTTTTCTGGTTTCTTCATCAAAATAACTGTCTGTGCACCATTTTTTGTATGTATCCATATAACTCATTTCGGTCCCCCTTCTATTCAGCTTTTTATTTAAGTATACCATAATTTAAGTTTGTGTAAATATGTTTTTAGTCGAAATTTAAGCTAAATTTTCATTCTGAAACTTGTGAAAATTTCCGATAGATGATGTCTGCTGCCGCTTTTCCGTAGACTTCATAATCCCCTCTTTTGACAGGATTTCTGCCGTCTCCATGCCATGCAGCCCATTCCCAGATGCCAAATCCGCCTACCCAGTCTCTCTTTTCGCAGGCATCAAACATCGCCTGAAACCAGTCTGCCTGTCCTTTTTCATCATAGTCCCCACGCACGCCCCAGTCATTCGGCACCTGATTGGAACCTTTCACAGACATACAGCCGGCTTCCGCAAAGAAAAACGGCTTATCGAACTTCTTTACCACCTGTTCAATACGATCCAGCTGATTGTCCCAATCGTCAATCGGATAATACCCGCTGGATGAAATCACATCTACCGCATCCCACCATTTCACATTGTGTTCCTGGTACTTATCCGTATTGTAGGAAACCAGTCCATCATACTTCCGGCGGATTGCCGCAATCACTTCCCGCCATTCCGCTTCGCGGCGCTCGGTCTGCACCATCTCGCAGCCTGCAATAAACAAATCCACTCCGCACTGCTGCGCAAGTCCGGCATAGTGTTCCTGAAATGCCCGGTAAGAGGCGAACCAATTGCTCCACTTCGGTTCACACACGACATCTTCATCAAAGAAATTGATATGTGCACGCCATTTTCCGTCCGCACAGTTTGCCGTTGGCTTTAACGCCACCTTAAGGCCAAGCTGTTTTGCGTAAGCAATCATGGCAGTCAGCTCCTCATCCGATACATTCCGCTTGGTCCGGTAATCAATGTTCTCGGAAAATGCTGTCTTCTGCACACCGTTCGGTGCAAAAATCACATAGTTTGCTCCCGTCTTTTCTTTCATCAGTTTCAGACTCTGTCTGGTTTCTTCTTTTTCAAAAGTACCTCTTGCACAAAATGGTGCAAAGGTAACTGCATTGATTCTCTCCATGTTTTCCTCCATTGTGTTTTCCAGAAATTTACTTCAATATAGCATATTTTTTTCGGGAGGGGAATTGGTTTAAACATAAGTTTTTTTCAAAACGACGGAAGAAGGGAGTCATTCTCTTTTTCCAGAAAAATTTGCAAGTCAGCTCCGTCCTGATTTCACGTACGTATTTGCGAGTTTGCAGGATTACGCTATTTGCGTTATTTGATGGAACTCCGGAGCAGTTGCAAATTTGTTCTTTCAAAAGAAATGATTCCCTTCTTCCTGTGTGTTGGGAAAAAGATAAGTACCAAGATAAGGATCACAAATCCATTTGCTTCTGTTTTGGCACGTGGTATAATAAATTTGCTTACAGATAACAGAAAGTTACGGAGAATATAGGATGATGAATATAGATGAAAAAAAGAAACTGGCACTGGAAGTGATTGCGCGACTGAAGCAGGCATACCCGTATGCGGCCTGCAGCTTAGATTACAATGAGGCTTGGAAGCTGCTCGTCAGTGTGCGGCTGGCGGCACAGTGTACGGATGCCCGCGTGAATATGATCGTACCCAAACTATATGAAAAATTCCCGGATGTCAATGCTTTAGCAGATGCTCCTGTGGAAGAAATTGAAGAAATCGTCCGTCCCTGTGGACTGGGAAAAAAGCAAGGCAAGGGATATCAGTGCCTGCATGCGGATGCTGCGGGATGTGTATGGTGGAAATGTTCCAAACGATTTTAATGCCCTGTTAAAGCTGCCGGGTGTCGGGCGTAAAAGTGCCAATCTTATTATGGGAGATGTCTTTGGAAAACCGGCCATCGTGACAGACACGCACTGCATCCGTCTGTGTAACCGGATTGGTCTGGTCGACCATATCAAAGAGCCCAAAAAGGTGGAAATGGAATTGTGGAAAATCATTCCGCCGGAAGAAGTGAATGATTTATGTCACCGCTTTGTGCTGCACGGACGTGACATCTGCAGCGCACGCACGACTCCGCACTGTGAGCACTGCTGCCTGCAGGATATCTGTGCACAGCGCATATAATCCACATCTGTGCATGTTTCCCTGTTATGATTACACAGAAGGCAATGTTTCTTCTGGTATCAGCCTTTGCATATCCGGTGGCAGCGGAGCCGTAAACTCCATCGGCTCCCCCTGTCATGGGATGGAAAAATGAAAGTTTCCAGGCATGCAGTGCCTGACGGCCAATGTCATATTGCTCTTTTCCACAGGAAAAAGTCTTTCCCGGGAAAAATGTCTCTCCCCGGAATTTTCATCGTCCCGACGGTCAATCTGATTTTCCCCATATGCCGGATTATAAAGAAAATCTCCCACCAGCGGATGTCCCAGATATGCCATATGCACGCGGATCTGGTGGGTTCTCCCGGTCTCAAGCTGAAGTTTTACCAGACTGCGGAACTTCTGTGCATTTCCGGTCTGCCATCCGGTCAGAACCCGGTAATGCGTCACCGCCCGGTCTCCCCGCTTAAAATCAACCACACGGCGCAGGCAGCGATCCTCCTGTCTGGCAATCGGTGCATCAATGACGCCGGAAACCGGCACAACCTTTCCCTCCACAAGCGCAAGATACGTCCGGTGAATCCCGGGTGCTTTTAGTCCCTGCTCGGCTTTTGCCCGCACCATCTGCCCGAGGATCGCCGCAGAAACCGCATGTTTTGCCACAATAGTAAGCCCAGAGGTATCCCGGTCCAGCCGGTTGATACAGCGGAACACAAAGGGAACCCCTGCTCTTTGAAATACCATGCCAGTGCATTGCCGAGAGAATTCTCCGGATTCCCGCGGGATGGATGAACCGGCATTCCTGCCGGTTTGTTGATCACAAGCAGATCCTCATCCTCATAAACGATGGAAAACGGCAGTTTTACCGGACGGATCTGTCCGGAATTTTCCGTTTCCCGAATCCATACCGTCAGAACATCCCCTTCTGCAAGCATGTGGTTCATATGTACATACGTTCCGTTCAGGCAGATTGCCTGTTCGTTTTTACGCAGATCTACAAGATTCTGCTGGGAATACCCTTTTTCTTTTAAGAATCCACTGATTTTCTGTGGTTTCTCCAGACTGTTAATCTGATATAATACACTTCTGTCCATAATAGTCATCATTGATCTCTTTGCCAGGTAAATGTCCCCTGTATGTAAGATTCTCCGGTCTGGATACTTTGATCCGTTCTGACGGATACACCGTCTCCGCTACCACAAACCAGCCAATCACCGCAATCATCAGAAGATAAAATAAAAGTACTTCCTTTTTATTCCCCATATACTTTTTCATCTTTCAGTTTCTCACCCTGTCCTTTATACTTTATATTTTACATTCATATGTTTTCTTTTAATTATTCCATAACTATACCGGAAATGCAAGCACCACGTTCCTGTTCACTCAGCACTGCGCCATGTCACGCAAAAAAGGGATTACCACCCATTTCGTGGTAATCCCTGAAAAAAAAACTCAGATTGTTCCGGTTACGGTAAGTGTGCCTGCGCCCGGTGTCACTGTCCACTCGCCGGTTGTGGCATCCTGCGTGAAGGTTGCTGCCGGTACGGTAATCTGCCCTTCCTGCGTCGCAAAAGTACCGGTCGTGGCATTGTAGGAATAATTTGCCGGATCCGACCAAGCCGTTCCATTATACGATACCGCAAGATTCGAAAGTACCGGATCGAATGTATCTGTCACCACTGCGCCGGTTGCCGCCAGTGCCGCAGTATTTCCGGTATTCTGGATAAGGAACGTATAGGTCAGTGTTCCATTTTCCGTAACCGGAACCGGACTGACGGATTTGGTGATTGTCAGCTTCGGACCACTTTCCGCGATGACGGTTTCCTTTGCGGTAACCGGTGTAATTCCCCCTCCGGAAACGGTCACCGTGTTGGTAATCTCCGATTCCGCCAAAAGAGGTGCAAACGCATTGGTTTCTGCCTCATATACAATGGTCACGTTTCCCCCCGCCGGTACACTGATCCCGGAAACGGAAAGGGGTGAGTCCTGCCGTGACTGCCGGTGTTGTCTGTAAGATTCCATTGCTGTAATAACGCACGGTATCTGCCACATACGTCAGTGGCACCAGTGTGTCTGTGCCAAATGCATATGCCCCCAGATCATCTGCAACCGTCAGTCCTGTCATGGCTGTATTTCCGGAATTCACTATGCTCACAACATAGGTGACACGGTCATTCTGCCCGTATGTTTTGCGTACCGCAGTTTTGGTTGCGGCAAGTACCTCAAGGATTTCTCCCACTGCAACGTTGGAATTGGCTACAGCGTTTCCATAGCGGAGCTGTGCCTGATTGGTAAATATTGCCATTTTTTGCATCCTTTCATTTTATTCAGGTATGCTTTATCATATGACAGAAATTTTCCATATGTGCAGCCGCACCATCACTATTCTTTCAAATATATTTCCGGTCTTCTGTCCCGGAACAGCCCCCAGCTTCTTCTTTCTTCTTCTATTTCATCCAGATCAAACGTATGCAGGATAAAACCTTCTGATACCCTGTCCATCTCTTCTGTCACTTCCCCTGTTGCGTCTGTGATAAAGAGGAACCGTAAAACGTGAGGGCTGAGCTCTGCTGTCCATTTTCCGCGCACGGTTCCACGGTTTCTGTCCCGATCCTGTTTGCAGCAATGACCGGCATAAGATTACATGCCGCATGCCCCATCATGCACCGTCTCCAGTGCGGCATACTGTCGCAGCCAAGTATCGGCTCGCTTCCGATTGCAGTTGGATAGAAAAGGAGTTCCGCCCCTTTTAGTGCCAAGCCTCTTGCCGTTTCCGGGAACCACTGATCCCAGCAGATTCCAACTCCAATCGTCCCATATCTGGTTTTAAATGCCCGAAACCCTGTATCACCGGGCGTAAAATAAAATTTTTCCTGATAATAATGGTCGTCCGGAATATGTGTTTTCCTGTAAATGCCGCGCACACTTCCATCGACATCAATGACTGCCACGGAATTGAACATCTGTCTGTGATCCCCGGCTTCATAAAAGCTGACCGGAATCACCGTTTCCAGCTCTTTTGCCAGTTTTTTCATATGGATGACAGCATCATCTTCCTCTGGCGTTCTTGCATATCCATAATATTCATACCTTCTCTCCTGACAGAAATACGGTCTTTCGAAAAGTTCAGGGGAAGAATGACCTGCGCCCCCTGTGCAGCGGCCTCCCTGATCAGTTCCGATGCTTTTTCTATATTTTTTTTACATCGCTGCCGCTGCCCATCTGTATGGCAGCCACTGTGGTTTTTTTCTCATATCATGCTCCTCCCATCCTCCCGGAATCAGCCGGTATCTGCTGTGTAATACAATGAATGTTCCCACCACCGACAATAATATCACGTGCGTAAACCGGGTATACCTTCCTTCCGGGAAAAAGCCCCCTATGATGTTCACAGCCTCTGCATCCATTTCATCCTCAAACTGGGGAATCAGGACTCCTCCATTTGTAATATAAAAATTAACATAGCTTGCGGCAAGCCGCTCCCCTGCTTTTCGCTGCTCCTCCCCCCTCTTCAAAGGAAAAACCGGCAAGTTCATATTCCGTTATACAAACCGGCTTCCCCGGAACCGGGACTTTGTGGACTATGAGCTTCCGCCCCTGGCATCTGTCTCTTTTTCCAATATTGCAAGATCGGCAGATGACAAGGGATACTGCGGATCTTTGGGATCCTCCGTCCACGCAAGCACCACATGTCCGGGAGCGGTAAATGCACAGACATTGTCTATGTGTCCGTTTGTCTCATCGTTGTAGATTCCATATGGAATCCAGATGATTTTTTCTGCCCCAAGATAATCCTTTAACTTCTGTCCGATCTTTTCTTTTGAAAGTTCCGGATTCCTGCCTTTGCTGAGCAGACAGCTTTCTGTCACAAGGATGGTTCCCTCTCCATCGGTATGGATTGCCCCGCCTTCTAACACAAACGGATGCGCATCATACAGATCATATCCTGTCTTCCGGCAAAAAAGAGGACGCTACTTTATCATCCTTTTCCCAGTCTGCATACAATCCGTCACAGATTCCACCCCATGCATTAAAACACCAGTCAATTCCCCGTACCTGCCCCTGCCCATTGACAACAAAAGGTCATCTGACATCCCTCGCCCATGCATCATCCGATGCAATTTCCATATAATGGACCGGATAATTTTTCTGATAGTTTTTTCTTTCCGGACAGCTTCAATTATCATTTGTGCATGATCCAGCTCCCCTGCTTCCACCAGCAGATATACCGTCTCGGATTCCGCAGCGGCACATATGACATCCGCAAAAGCCTCTCTTGCCTTTTTTGCACCATATATCCAGGAACCCGGCCGTTTCGGCCATATAAGTATTGTCCCTTTATGCGGTTCATACTCCGCCGGCATATGAAATCCATCCTTGCTAGGACAACCTTCCTTTAAAATCTTCATATCCAAATCTCCTGATTACCCTGCATTCTTTATCTGCCCCCATAACTGCGATGTCCGGAAGCGGAATACCGTTAAACGTATTATTTTTGACCATGGAATAAATTGCCATGTCACAGAATGTAAGCCTGTTGCCCACTTTTATCTCTTTATCAAATGAGTAATCACCGATCACATCACCTGCCAGACAGGTACAGGAAGAAAGCCGGTATGTATATGCTTTCTCCCCTGCTTTTCCACTGTCCTTAAGCGGCGGACGATACGGCATTTCGAGTACATCCGGCATATGGCATGCCGCCGAAGTGTCCAGAACCAATATCTTTATCCCATTGTTTTCGACAATATCGAGCACGGTTGTCTCAAGATAGCCTGCATTCAGGGCTACTGCCTCCCCCGGCTCAAGATAAATTTCAAGGTCATATGTTTCCTGCATGCGCCGGATACAGTTCTCCAGTTTTTCCATGTCGTAACCGGCTTTCGTGATATGATGTCCGCCACCCATATTAAGCCATTTCCGTCCGTACAGCAGATCTCCAAACTTTTTTTCCACGGCATCAAGTGTCGTTTCCAGGGCATCCGCATTCTGTTCGCAGAGCGTATGGAAGTGAAACCCATCTATCTGCGACAGGTCAAAACCGTTTTGTATGGCTTTGTCAAGCTCTGCCCTCGTTATACCAAGCCTTGAACCTGTACCACACGGATCATAAATCTCATGCCCTTCCTGTGTAGAACACTCCGGGTTAATTCTAAGTCCTGTACTTACCCCTGCGGCTGCTTCTTTGATTTTTTCCTTATGAACCAGAAACTGGGAAACGGAATTAAAAACAATATGGTCACATATTTTTACCAGTTCGTCCATTTCTTCCGGCAGATATGCCGGACAGAAGACATGGTTTTCTTTCCCCATCTCTTCCTGTGCCAGACGTGCTTCATACAGCCCGCTTGCCGTCGTCCCACTTAAATATTTTCCAATCAGGGGATATTCACAAAATGCGCTGAATGCTTTCTGTGCAAGAAGGATCTTTGCGCCCGTTCTCTGCATTACATGATGCAAAATCTTCAGGTTTTCTGTCAGTTTTCCCTCATCTATCACATAGCAGGGAGTTTTCAGTTCATTAATCTTCATCCTTCCCTCCGGCTCAATCCATATGAACAGAAGGGTCTGCTGTCTTGTAACAATCCACGGATACCGGATTTTCAACTACCTTCCATGGAAGACCAAATTTATTCAGTGCTTCCATATACGGATCCGGATCCATCTCCTCAAGATTGAATACCCCGGGCTTTTTCCAGAGTCCTTTCACAACCATCATGGAACCTATCATTGCCGGTACTCCTGTTGTATAGGAAACTGCCTGTGATTCCACCTCTTTATAGCATTCCTGATGATCACATACATTATAAATATAAATAGATTTCTTTTTTTCCGTCCTTTATCCCATTAAAAATACATCCGATATTTGTCTTCCCTACTGTCCGGGTCCAAGTGATGCCGGATCTGGAAGCAGTTCTTTTAACACCTGTAACGGCACCACTTCTTTTCCGTCTACCATAATCGGGTCTGTCCGGAGCATTCCCACATCCTCAAGGCATTTCATGTGTGTAAGATAACTCTGTCCAAACGTCATGAAAAAACGGATTCTTTTCACACCCGGAATATTTTTTGCCAGTGATTCAATCTCTTCATGATGAAGAAGATACATATCTTTTTCTCCGACCTGGTCAAAATTATACTGTGCCCGCCACTCCATCGGCTCGGTTTCTACCCAGTGCCCATCCGTCCAGTAGGAAGTTAGCGGAAACCTCTCGAAGATTGATCTCCGGGTTAAAGTTTGTGGCAAAAGGATATCCATGATCACCGCCGTTACAGTCCAGAATATCAATGGTATGGATTTCATCAAAATAATGTTTCTGCGCATATGCCGTAAATACCGATGTGACACCAGGGTCAAACCCGCTTCCAAGAATTGCGGTAAGTCCTGCCTCCTTGAATTTTTCCTGATAAGCCCACTGCCAGGAATAATCAAAGTAAGCGGTAAATCCCAGTTTTTTGCACCGCTTCTCATAAATTTCCCTCCACTGTGGATCTTGCGTATCCTCGCACTCGTAGTTTGCGGTATCAATATAGTCAACTCCACAGGCAAGACATGCATCCATAATCGTAAGATCCTGATAAGGGAGTGCCACATTGAGCACTGCATCCGGCCGGTACGAACGGATCAGTGTTTTTAATTCTTCCACGTTGTCCGCGTCAACCCTTGCCGTCTCAATTCTGGAAGCTGTTTTCCCTTCAAGTTTTGCCTTTAAATCGTCACATTTTGACAGGGTACGGCTTGCAATCATGATGTCCGTGAAAACTTCACTGTTCTGACAGCATTTTCTGATTGCCACCTGTGCAACACCGCCACATCCAATAATAAGTAATCTGCTCATTTTTATTCCTCCTGTATCATTTGTTTTACCGGGTTTCTTCCTCTTCGAGTAAGTCCTCTACATATTTTGGAAGCATAAATGCCCCCCGGTGTAAATTTGTAGTATAGTACCATGTTTTCATTCCAAGTGCATCCCATCTTTCTGCATCAAGATCATTCAGCGGATGATACTTTTTAGAAGCGAATCCGAATAACCAGTACCCGGAAGGACAGGTCGGGATATGTGCCTGGTATACCCGGCTGATCGGGAATGACTTGTAGACTTTTCTGTGCATTTTCCGGCATTCAGCCTCATCCTCGTCATAAAACGGGCTTCCATGCTGATACACCATGATTCAGTCCTCCCGGAGAGCTTTATAACAGCTTCCGTAAAATTCTTTTGTAAAAAGTCCTTCCGTATGCCCCAATGGATCTGTTGAATCGTTGATGATCAGATCGTATTCATCATTTTTCCCGCGCAGAAATCTAAGCCCGTCATCATAATACATTGAAATTCTGGGATCCTCTAACCCACATGCCACCTCCGGGAAAAATTTTCTGCATACATCAACAAACATTTTATCGGTTTCTACCACGTCAATCTTTTCAACAAACGGGTATTTTATGAGTTCTTTCGCCACACCCCCATCCCCGCCACCAATAATCAGAATTTTTTTGCATTGGGATGGACTGCCATCGGCACATGGGTCACCATTTCATCATATATAAATTCATCTGCATCGGAAAAAACAATTTCACCATCCAATGCTGCCATTTTTCCAAATTCATAGGATTTAAATACATCTATCCGCTGATATTCACTTTTTCCCGAAAAAAGCTGCTCCTCTATCCGGACATCCAGTTTTACATTAACTGTATATTCCGAAAACCACATTTGCATATCTTTACCTCCTGTTGCCACTCATGCCAGTACCTGAAGATATTCCACTGCCGGATCTTCGGTTCCCTGCATAGAGCATCCTTTTTCTTTTGCATACAGAATATATTCCGCAATCTCTTTTGTAATCCGTTCCCCGGGGCAAGAATCGGAATCCCCGGTGGGTAGCACATGACAAACTCTCCACTGATGCATCCCACGGAATCTTTTATACTTAGCGATTTTTTTCTGCATAAAAAGCTTTCTGCGGAGATACCGCCACCTCCGGATTGATATATTCCCCGGACAAAAGCCCCGTCCTGTCCCTGCTGTATAACCTCTTGATATCCTGCAATGCCCCTACGAGTCTCTCAATATCCTGAATTCTGTCACCAATGGAAATATACGCAAGGATATTACAGATATCACCGAATTCGATCTGTATGTCATATTCATCCCGGAGCAGGTCATATACTTCTATTCCGGCAAGCCCGATATCAATGTATAAACGGACAGCTTGGTGACATCGTAATCGTAAATGCTGGTTCCATTTACCAGATCACGCCCATAGGCATAGTAACCGCCAATAGAATTAATTTCATTTCTGGCATATTCTGCCATTTTTGCAACTCTGGCAAAAGATTCTCTTCCCCGCAACGCAAGATTTCTTCTTGAAATATCAAGACTCGATAAAAGGAGATACGATGCACTGGTTGTCTGTGTCAGATTGATAATCTGCCTGACATGATCTGCTTTTACCGCTTTCCCGGTAAGAAGCATGGAGCTTTGTGTCAGGCTTCCCCGGATTTGTGCATGGAGATGGCACACATGTCTGCGCCTGCTGCCATACCACATACCGGAAGGTTTTCCCCAAAATACAGATGCGTCCCATGTGCTTCATCTGTAAGCACCTTGATTCCTCTGGAATGAGCAAGTTTTACGATTGCCCGGAGGTCTGAACATATCCCGTAATACGTCGGATTGTTTACCAGAACCGCTTTTGCATCCGGGTTGTCCTCAATCGCCCTGGCAACCTGGTCTATTTCCATTCCGAGAGAAATCCCAAGTTTCGCATTCATCTCCGGATTCACATAAACCGGAACTGCCCCGCAAAGCACCAGTGCATTAAGTGCACTTTTATGGACATTTCTCGGTAATATAATTTTATCGCCCGCCTTACAGGTTGACAATATCATTGCCTGCACTGCCGATGTCGTTCCCCAACCATGAGGAATGCATTTTCTGCGCCAAATGCATCTGCCGTCAGTTCTTCTGCTTCGCGGATAACAGAAACCGGATGGCACAAATTATCCAGTGGTTTCATGGAATTTACGTCCAGTTCCACGCACTTTTGTCCAAGCAGCTGTACCAGTTCCGGGTTTCCCCTGCCTCTTTTGTGCCCAGGCACGTCAAATGGAACCACTCTTCTTTTTTTAAATTCCTCAAGTGCCTCATAAACTTTTGGAGCTTTTCTGCAATAATTTATACCTATAAATCGTCCGCTCACTGACATTGTTCCGCTTCGCAATCTCCACCATCGTCATACCGCTCTTCTTTAATATACTCCCATACGCCTAATTTATATATTGTTATTATTCCTTACAAATTCTTTCAACTACACTTTCCTGACTCATCTTTTCAAACTGATACTTTGGTATCACATACGCAATCCCAACCAAAATTGGAATCATAAGCACACATGGCACTATCGTAAGATGCAGCCGGAAGAAAAATGCCGTACCGAGCGTATTTATTAAAATCTGCTTTGCTCCAACCACAACTAACAATACTGCAATCATAAATGCGCCTCCCAAATATAGGAATCCCTCAGCCACTAGCATTTTCGATATCTGTTTTTTCGTCATTCCAACAACTTCCAAAAGTGCCAGTTCTTTTTTTCTGCTAATTACAGGTTGCTGTTGTATTAAAGAAATTCATAATGCCAATAAAGGCTAAAATAACGACAAGAAAACTACCGATCATATAATATTTGCTGACAAACCGCTGAAAACTCTCCTCCATATCCAATACAGAAAAAACATTTATCATATCATTTTCTTTCAAAACATTTTCGTCGATGTATGCTTTTATCTGCTTATCCGCCCCTTTCTTTGCGTCGATGGCAGCATACATAGCCGCTTCATTTCCTGTTCGGGCGATATACTCATCTTCTGGAACTAATACCGTAATATAGATAAGGTCTGCATACGGATAATCCAATGCATATGGCATCAGTGCTTCTCCAATGACTTCGTAATCTTTTTGGTTTCCATTTTTGTACTCCATTTGAAAAACATCCCCAGTCTGATAATAAGAAACCGGATTCTCTGCATATTTATCACCATAATCTACAAGCACATAATTTCCGCTTTTAAATGTATCCCAAGAGCATTTTTCCCCTCTCCATTCAATTTGTCAAACACCGACTCGCTGATTCCGAGGAAATGAACACTTACTGTATTGGAAGCCTTTGCCTCTTCCCAAACCTGTTCTTCATAATCGGTCCAGTTTTTTTCATATTTATCTGCGAATGCTTCCCATGTTTTCAGAAGTTCCGGCTCCATCTTGTGGGTTTCCTCAGAATAATACACATATCCTGTCTTAGCACTATCAGGACATTCGTCCAGAATCTCTTTGATTTCAGGTGTAATACCGTTGAAATTCGTATTTGACAAACTTCCCGTCATCTGATCCAGTTGAAAATCGGAAGCTAAAAACACTTTTCGGTAAGACTCAAAATCATATCCCTGCACCAACATCACAATACAGTTGACCACTACCATAGAAAGAGCGATAGAAAGCATAACAATCAATCCCTTTTTCCAGTTACGGAACACATTTTGAACTGCCATTCCCCACCAGGTTACAGACGTATTCTTTTTTATTTTCTTCTGTGACTGCTCTCCTTCTGCCAAACGCAGAGCTTCCACAGGCGAAACTCTTTCCACCATTTTACAAGCCTGCAGACTGGAGAGATACACCGTTAAAAGCGTTAAAAGTATCGCTGCAAGGAAAATCAAAGGATTGGCTGATACTACTGTCTGAGCCGTTTTTCCTGCCTGTGCACTAATTTCAGCATCTGCAGTCAAGGACGGAGCCATACAAAGACCTGCAAGATAACCACAAAGCAATCCGATTGGAATCCCCACTGCTGACAATTTCCATGCCTGCATACGTACAATTTTTTTCAATTGCTTTTCCTGTTGTTCCCACGTTCTTCAATAATCCGTAAGCTCTAATATCCGTTTTCACGGATATATTAAAAATATTATAAATAATTAAGTAACCAGCCAATATCACAAACAGTACCATTACAATAAGGGAAGTGAATGAAAATGAATCCTCTTCAAAAAGATTATATGCCGGATTGATCTCCAATCCTGTCCTTGCTTTCGTAAATCCTGCTGTCTTAGATATATTTTCTGTTTTCTTTTCCAGATTCCAAAGATTCTTGTACCAGACAGAATACTCCTTTCCCCCATTATAGATACCATTTTCTAATTCTTTCTGTGTAACAGGATAACAATTCTCCTTCGCATAGGCTTCAGATACCCAGACCATCTGACCTAAAACAGCCTTATCACCCTGCCAAAATCCACATATCTGGAATGTATCTGTTTTGTATTGTTTCAGCATTGGATTTACTTCCCACGTCAGCGTGACTTCTTCACCAATCTTTGGTGTAACACCCAGAGATTCCAATATCGTGCTGCTAAGTGCTACTTCATTTTCTTTCTCCGGCAGTCTTCCTGTAGTTGGCAGACAATTAAAACTTTCTGCCATATTTTTATCTGCATATCGGACCTCTACGGAAAATCCAAACCGTTCGTCCATTCCAGCTCCCAGAAAAATACCGGAACCATATCGTTCCACATCTTCATCCTGTTCTATTGTTTTTGCAATCTCTCCGCATCTTCTTCTGACAAATTCTGCGCAATAGCATGGGATGAATCCATAAATTGCTTAATTTCCGTTGCTCTTTTGGAAAGTATCATGGATACGCTCCCCCACAAAGAGGCTTGTAAATAACAGTGATGTCAACATGATTGCAATAACAGCAATAATATTTCTTGCTCGGTTCATTTTCATAAAACGTTTCGTCAATAATCGTAACGTTTCTTTATTCTCTACTTTTACCATATAATCGCCCTCACTATACCAAACCACTGTCTGAAACAGTTTTTCCGTCTTCAATCTGTAAAATCCTGTCAGCCATCTGGGCAATCTCCTCATTGTGAGTAATCATTACAATTGTTTGATGAAAACACTTACCGGTGACTTTTAAAAGTCCCAATACATCCTGACTCGTTTTTGAGTCCAGATTGCCTGTCGGTTCATCTGCCAGCAAAATAGCAGGTTTTGCCGCTAATGCTCTTGCGATTGCCACCCTTTGCTGCTGACCCCCTGACAGTGCACTTGGAAGATTTTCCAGTTTTGTCCGAATACCCAGTGTATCTATGATTTCATTTACATAACCTTTTTCTACCTTTTTTCCATCCAGTTTCACAGGAAGAACAATATTTTCCCATACATTCAGCATCGGAACCAAGTTATACTGTTGAAATACAAATCCAATATTTCTACGCCTAAAAATAGTAAGCTCTTCATCTGTCATATGGCTTAAATTCTGTCCGTCAACAATGACCTGACCGGATGTTGGATTATCCAAACCACCAATGATATGAAGCAATGTAGACTTTCCACTTCCAGAGGTTCCAACAATCGCTACAAACTCCCCTTTTTCTACTTCCAGGTTTATACCATCAAGAGCCCTGACTTCTGTTTCTCCTTGTCCATATATTTTTCTTAAATTCACTGCTTTTAATATATTCATGCCATCCTCCCATCAAAAAAGCCTGTATTGATCTTTACAATACAGACTTTATCATAACAATGTCTCCATCTGGTTTCTGAAATGTCACAGTTTTGATACTATTCCTTCTTTGCTATCGGAAGGACCACAGAAAATGTAGACCCCTTTCCTCTCTTTGATGTCACTTTTATATACCCCTTTTGTGCCTGAATGATCTCTCTTGCAAGGAATAAGCCAATTCCTACTCCTGGCTGGTCTGCCACTGACAGACTCCGATAAAACCTTCCAAATATCTTTGGTATTTCTTCTTTTTCTATTCCAATGCCATCATCAATGATATCAATCTTTACAAAAAAAGAATACTGCTCGACTTTTATCTGAACATTTCCCCCACATGCTGTGTATTTAATCGCATTGTCTACAATATTTCCGAGTGCCTCCACGGTCCATTTTGAATCACATCGAACATGCAAATCCGTGTCACATAGGCTCAGAGTAATATTCTTCTCCCTTACTTTTGCGTTAAACTGCTGTACGGATGCAAACATCTGTGCAATAGTAGTATCCTCCGAATGTACTGCGATAATTCCACTCTCCATCCGTGATAATTTGACCAATGATTGTATCAGAAAATCCAATTTCTCCGTCTGCTCCAAAATGGTAGCTATCTCCTCTTGATTTTCATTACTCACTTCAGAGAGTATTTCTCCATAGACTTTCAGATTTGAAATAGGAGTCAGTGTCTGATGCGCAATATCTGAAATAAGTTTTTGTATCACTTCTTTCTGTTCCTGTTGATTTTTTTCTGCCAGAAAGCTACTGTCTATATATTGTTTCATGCTGTTTTCAAGAACGGAATATTTTTCCTCGGATATTTCTGTCCGTTCCAATTCTCCATCTATTGCACAATCCAGCATTTGCTGCAACCGGTTAAAAAGCTTTTTTTCTTTCTGATAAAAAATGCTATGCCAGAAGATTCCACTTAAAACAAATATTCCTACAATCAATATAATTATTTCTATCATCCATTCACCGCCCAGGTATAACCAATTCCATAAACCGTCTTGACATATTCAGGCTTCTGCGTATCATCTTCTAATTTGTCTCTGAGGCGTTTGACTGCAACAGTCAGAGCATGAGCATCCACAAACTCTGTATCTCCCTGCCATACCTCGTCAATCAGGTATTCTCGCTTCACTACTTTTCCTCTGTTTTCGCACAGCACTCTAAAGAGCTTTTGTTCTGTCTTACTAAGTTCAATAGGTTCTCCATCTTTGAAAAATTCCATTTTATCGAAATAGAACTCAAATCCATCAAGCTCCATAGAATTTTTAGCTGCTGCCTCTTTATTTCTAAGCTGCACAGACACTCTTGCACGCAAAACCATCAAACTAAACGGTTTCGTAATATAATCATTTGCCCCTGCTTCCAATCCTGTTACAATATCCACTTCCATGTTATTTACTGTAAGCAGAATAATCGGCACCTGACTGTTTTTCCGTATTTCTCTCACAAAATCAATCCCATTCCCATCCGGCAAGTTCACATCTAATAAAACCAATGTGATATCTTCCTTTTTCAAGATTTCTCTAGCTTCCTGCAAGGTTCTGCACTGATAAAATATATACGAATCATTCTTTAAGGCGAGACGTATTCCCTCATTTAATTTTTTGTCATCTTCAACAATCAGTAACTTTTCACTCATATTTTCTCTGCTTTCTTACAAATTACGCTAATTGTATCATTGCCAGTTTTATAAATCAAATCATTAAGTCAAAATCTCCGACAGAATTTATCTTATAAACAGCCAAAAGCTCCCGAAGGAGCTTTCCACACTTTAAATATAGACCAATTCTTTCAACACAATCTCTTCTGCA
>VOFH01001763.1_pt1 | contig 75333 bp, 83 predicted proteins | sample 5384091 | NCBI WGS metagenome assembly VOFH01 (sample SAMN12384727, study PRJNA508395) | human gut metagenome | isolation source: healthy gut G | host: Homo sapiens
CAACAGTAATCAACCTTTTAATGAGGTTTTATGATGTTAATTCAGGAAGCATAGATGTATCAGGTGTTGATATAAGGGATATGACAAGATATTCATTAAGACACGGTTTTGGTATGGTATTACAGGAAACATGGCTTAAGGCAGGAACTATCAGGGAGAATATCACTATGGGAAAGCCGGATGCCACAGAAGAAGAGATTATTGAGGCAGCTAAGGCTTCATACTCATACGGATTTATAAAGCGTCTTCCTAATGGGTTTGATACAGTGATTGGTGAGGACGGAGGAAGTCTTTCACAGGGGCAGAAGCAGCTTTTGTGCATAACAAGAATTATGCTTACAAGACCACCAATGCTTATTCTTGATGAGGCAACTTCATCTATAGATACCCGAACTGAAATAAAAATTCAGAACGCATTTAACAAGCTTATGGAAGGAAGAACAAGCTTTATAGTTGCCCACAGACTTTCTACAATACAGTCAGCAGATGTTATACTTGTTATGAAAGACGGACATATTATAGAAAAGGGTAATCACGAAGAACTGCTTGCGGCTGGCGGATTTTATAAGAACTTATATGAGAGCCAGTTCGATACAGCAACAGCATAGGAAGAATATGAGATTGTATATAACGGACATATCTGATATAACCGAGGATATGTTTAACACTGGGAAAATGCTTGTGCCAGAGTACAGGCAGGAGAAGATTGACAGATATCAATATATGGAAGATAAGAGGAGAAGCCTTGTTGCAGGGCTTCTTCTTAATTATGCGACAAAGGACTATGAAGCTGGGAATTATATAGCTCATAATTATATAACTGGGAATTGTGTAGATAAGAATTATCTAATTGAGGCTTCAAGCGGGAAAGAGAGAATATCCACGCAGGACATTTATGGGAAAGTAATTCGGAATATGATATAGATATAAATAAGCTTATCAGCGGATATGATAAGGCTTATGATTATGATATCAAACTTACTGCGAATAATAAGCCGGAGTATGCGGATAAGAATATACATTTTAATCTTTCCCACACAGGAGATTATGTTGTATGTGCCATATCAGAAAATGCAGTTGGTGTGGATATAGAGCATACAAGAAAGAATTATTTAAAGGTTGCCAGAAGATTTTTTACTGATAATGAATGTCGGTGGATTGGCGAAGATGAGAACCGTTTTCTTAGAATATGGACATTAAAGGAAGCATATTCCAAATATACAGGACAGGGAATAGCTCTCACCATATCAGATACTGAGTTCAGATATGAGAAGAATGATAAAGGGGAGGATATTATTAATGGTTATATTAATAAAGATAAGATAACTAATATTAATATCGTCCAGCTTAATAATATTAAGTCAGAATACGTTATATCTGCCATAGAAAAGACATTTTATTAACGATTATAAAATGAAATAAATGTATCAGAATTAATACAGATTTAATTATAAAAAATGTGGAAATTTGCAATTTATGACTGTATAATGTTGAAAATAATGTAGGAATGTTGATTAATGTGTAAGCCGAAAGGCGGATAGGAGGAATAATGTCTGTAAAATATGTATTTGTAACAGGTGGTGTAGTTTCAGGTCTTGGTAAAGGAATCACAGCAGCTTCACTCGGTAGATTATTAAAAGCACGTGGATTTAAGGTGACTATGCAGAAGTTCGACCCATATATTAACATTGACCCGGGAACAATGAACCCAATCCAGCACGGTGAAGTATTCGTAACAGATGATGGTGCGGAGACTGACCTTGACCTTGGGCATTATGAAAGATTTATTGATGAAAGTCTTAATAAGAACTCGAATGTAACGACAGGTAAGGTATACTGGTCTGTATTACAGAAGGAACGCCGTGGCGATTTTGGTGGAGGAACAGTTCAGGTAATTCCTCATATAACTAATGAAATAAAGAGCCGTTTTTATAGAGATTATTCAACTGATGAAACTAAGATTGCAATTATCGAGGTTGGTGGAACAGTAGGTGATATCGAATCACAGCCATTCTTAGAGGCAATCAGACAGTTCCAGCACGGAGGTGGACACGAAAATGCTATTCTTATACACGTTACACTTATTCCTTATCTTAAGGCTTCAGGCGAGATGAAGACAAAGCCTACTCAGGCAAGTGTTAAGGAATTACAGGGAATGGGTATTCAGCCAGATATCTTAGTATGCCGTACAGAGCACCCACTTGAACCTGGTATTAAGGATAAGATTGCATTATTCTGTAACGTGCCAAAGACACACGTATTACAAAATCTTGATGTTGAGATACTTTACGATGCACCACTTGCTATGGAAGAAGAACATCTTGCACAGGTAGCCTGCGAATGTCTAGAGCTTGATTGTCCAGAACCAGATTTAGATGAGTGGAGAGCTATGTGCAAGGCTTGGAAAAATCCAACTAAGAAGGTTACAGTTGCATTAGTAGGTAAATATATACAGCTTCACGATGCTTATATTTCAGTAGTTGAGGCATTAAAGCACGGCGGTGTATATAATTCTGCTGATGTCACAATCAAATGGATTGACTCAGAGACAGTTACTAAGGATAATGCCGCTGAATTATTATCAGATGTATCAGGTATTCTTGTACCAGGTGGATTCGGTGACAGAGGTGTAGAAGGAAAGATTCAGGCTATAAAATATGCAAGAGAGAATAACGTGCCATTCTTAGGTCTGTGCCTTGGAATGCAGCTTGCAATCGTAGAATTTGCAAGAGACGTTCTTGGATATGAAGATGCGCACAGTGTTGAGTTAAAGCCAGATACAACACATCCAGTAATTCACCTTATGCCAGATCAGGAAGGTATTGACGATATCGGTGGAACTTTAAGACTTGGTTCATACCCTTGTGTGCTTGCCAAGGATTCTAAGGCATATGAATTATATGGCGAAGAAACTATTAATGAAAGACATAGACACAGATATGAAGTAAATAATGACTACAGAAAAGTTCTTGTTGAAAATGGCATGCAGCTTTCAGGTATCTCACCAGACGGAAGAATTGTTGAGATGATAGAGATTAAGGAGCACCCTTGGTTCTTAGCAACACAGGCTCACCCAGAATTAAAGTCAAGACCTAACAGACCACATCCATTATTCAGAGGATTTATTGGCGCGGCACTTGAGTATCAGGAAAAGAATAACTAAATCTTAATAAAAAATAAATAGTATGAAAGCTTTTATTAAAGGTTGATTTATAAATGTTCCTTCTTTATAATGGGTATTGTCTGTTAATGTAAGTTATCAGACGATGAGAGTATAAAGAACTAGGAATGGAGAAGCCGAATGGATAATTACAACAACGGTAATAATTACGGTGGTGGTAATAATAACAACAGGAATAATGGTGGCGGCAATAATAACAATAATAAAAAGCCTAAGAACACCAGTCTTATTGTCTTTATTATAATTGCTGCGGTTATTACATTTATTGGAATAACAATGCTTAACAATCTCGTAAAGAATGCTACTTATAGGAGATAACTTATAATGAGTTCATAGAGATGGTTAATAATGATGAAGTAAAGAGCGTTGCACTTGAACAGGATAGAATTCTTATTACACCAGTTGACAGTGCAGGGGATACTCCGGAAGCGAACAAGTTAGGCTACACATACTATACAGGATATGTTAATGATGACACACTTGTTCCATTACTCAAGAGAAAAGGTATTGAATTCTCAGGTTATATACCAGATTCTAATTCATCAATAGTAGAATTTCTGGTTGCATATGTATTACCATTCTTATTCATATATGTAATATTTGCCTTTGTATATAGAAGAATATCCAAAGGCGGCGGTATGATGGGCGGCATGGGTGTCGGCAAGAATAACGCTAAGGTATATGTACAGAAGAAGACAGGTGTTACATTTAAAGATGTAGCAGGACAGGATGAGGCGAAGGAGTCGCTTACAGAGATAGTGGATTTTCTTCATAATCCAGATAAGTATTCAAAGATTGGTGCCAAGCTTCCAAAGGGTGCTCTTTTAGTAGGTCCTCCGGGAACTGGTAAGACACTTCTTGCAAAGGCAGTAGCTGGTGAGGCTAATGTACCATTCTTCTCACTTGCAGGTTCAGATTTTGTTGAGATGTTCGTAGGTGTTGGTGCTTCACGAGTAAGAGACCTTTTTAAAGAAGCTACCAAGCAGGCACCTTGTATCATATTCATAGATGAGATTGATGCTATTGGTAAGAGCCGTGATTCAAGATATGGCGGCGGTAATGACGAAAGAGAACAGACACTTAACCAGTTATTAGCAGAGATGGATGGTTTCGATTCATCAAAGGGTATATTTATACTTGCGGCTACTAACAGACCAGAAGTTCTTGATAAGGCGTTACTTAGACCAGGCCGTCTTGACAGAAGAGTTATAGTTGACAAGCCAGACCTTAAGGGACGTATTGAAACACTTAAAGTACATTCTAAAGATGTGCTTATGGACGATACAGTTAATTTTGAAGAAATCGGACTTGCAACAAGTGGTGCAGTAGGTTCAGATCTTGCCAATATGATTAATGAAGCTGCTATCGCTGCAGTTAAGGCAGGAAGAAAGTATGTATCACAGAAAGATTTATTTGAGGCAGTTGAAGTTGTCATAGCTGGTAAAGAGAAGAAAGACCGGGTGCTCAGCAAGGAAGAGAAGCAGACAGTTGCTTACCACGAGGTAGGACACGCACTTGTTACAGCTTTAAAGAAAGACTCAGAGCCAGTACAGAAGATTACTATTGTACCAAGAACTATGGGTTCATTAGGTTATGTAATGCAGGTTCCAGAAGAAGAAAAGTACTTACAGAACAAAGATGAGCTTATGGCAAGACTTGTAACTTTAGTTGCTGGACGTGCGGCAGAGGAGATTGTCTTTGGCAAAGTTACAACAGGGGCTGCTAACGATATAGAAAAGGCTACCAAGATAGCCAAGGCTATGATTACACAGTATGGTATGTCAGACAGATTCGGACTTATGAATCTGGCAACAGTTGATGACCCTTACCTTAATGGTAATGCAAGACTTGACTGTTCTGATGAAACAGCTGCACAGATTGATGAAGAAGTCAAGAATATGTTAAAGGAATGTTATGAGGAAGCTAAGCAGCTTCTTATAGAGAACAGAGATGTCCTTGACAAGATTGCCCATTATCTTTATGATCACGAAACAATTACAGGTAAGGAATTTATGAAGATATTCCGCGAGGTCAAAGGTATTCCAGAACCAGTTGACACAACAGGTTTTACACATTCTGAAAAGGTTGCCGAGAGTGTAACATTCAATGAAGATGGAAGTTATTCATCTACACTTAGCGGACCTGCAGAAAGTGATATATGGAAGGGAATAGGAGATGCATCTTCTGATACAGCTTCATCCGGAGCAGATAATAAAGATACTGCGAAGAGCACTATTAACGAAGAAAATCCAGATATATTTAATAACAGCAATAATGAGTAACATACAATTATAATAGAATAATAAAGCATATAAGCTGATGTATATAAGCAGCAGGAAGATATTGGAAATTCATAATATCTTCCTGCTGTTTTTAATATTAATATATAGTATAAGCTACGGAACAATTTATTTTATATAAATAAATTAAAAATTTTAAAATATATAAACATAGACTTATAGTTCATCAGGCTATATAATTAAATACATAAAAGTTATGTAAGATTAGTAGAGTATATGATTAAAAACATTGATAAAATATATAAAAGGATATATACAGACATCAGGCAGAAATACTTAAGAGTGTATTTATTAAAGAGTGGGGGAAAAATGAAAAGTAATAATATAATTAGTTATTTAAAATTAGTTATATGTATATTGTCTGTCATAGTATCAGCAGGGCTTATGGCGTGCAGTAATATACATAATAACGGCTATAAGAGTTCAAGTAATGATTTAAAGCCTCTTATAATAGGCAGTGATAATTATGTGCCTTACAGTTATCTTGACAGTGATGGCAACTTTACAGGAATTGATGTTGAGATAGCAAGAGAGGCTTGCAGGCGTATGGGTTATACGCCAGTATTCAAGCAGATTGTATGGGATAACAAAGACATATATCTTAAAGAGGGAGCGGTAGACTGCCTGTGGGGCTGTTTTACAATGACCGGCAGGAGGATAAGTACAACTGGGCTGGTCCATATATGTACAGCCGTCAGATAGTAGTTGTCAATAAAGACAGCGGGATAGAAAACCTTGATGATCTTAACGGCAAAAGAGTGGCGGTGCAGGTAACTTCCAAGCCGGAGTACATACTATCCAATACGAATACGCCGCAGGTTGGTGTGCTGTATAGTATGTCAACGATGGAAGAATTATATGCTAGTATGAGAAAAGGTTATGTTGATGCCATAGCAGGTCACGAAAAATGCTATGAAAGTATTTGTACAGTCCAATGAGGAACATTTTGGTGTGCTTCGGGAAGAATTAAGCGTGTCAGAGCTGGGAATTGCATTTTCATTTGATAATGACAGTGGAATTGATAAGAAGCTTACCGGGGTGCTTAACGAAATGAGGGCTGATGGCACAATACAGAGCATAGCAGAGAAATATGGGGTTGACGTTAGTATGGCAGTATGGGGAACTAATGGAAGATAAGAGTAGAATATGGGGCATATCAGATGTTAAAGCATTTTTGATTTCAATAATTACAGGATTTATACTGTTGACAATAGTAGCTGTTATATTTACCGAAATAAGCAATGAAACGGTTAATAAGACAGCAGACAGGGTGCTGGATTTTGTGCAGACAAGAGTTAATACATATGAATACTTTATACAGAATGATAAAGTGAAAAGCTTGTACAGGCTTTCTGATAAGACACAGGAATTAGTAAGGTGTATGCAGTATGAAGATGATATTGATACATTTTTAGATGAATATATGTATAACCAGAGACTTGACGGAATAGTTGTTCTTGACGGAGAGGGTGAATGTGAATCTTGCAGGGGAATGGAATATACGGATATTGATTCAGTTATAGACGACAGTAATGTAAAAAGATGTCATTGAACACCCACAGAAGGTATATATAACAAGAGTTAATGCCAGGTCAGGGAGCATAACATATACCGAAAGCCAGAATGAGGAGTTTTCCGATATTGCTGTAGCGGCAAGAAAAGATACAAAAGGTGCAGTTATTACATATGTGAAGAAGGAAAGCTATGATAATAGTGGAGATATAAGCATTGACAGGCTCATATCAGGTTTTGAGTTTGATATGGATGGGATTGTATATATATCAGATGAGGACAAGGTGCTTAATTCCAATGACGAGGAGCTTCAGGGGCTTGATATGAAGGCACTGAGGCAAAGATATGATGGAGCTTGGGAAGAAAATGATAATGGTATTATAGCTGTACCATACAAAAATGATTATTACTATGGCAAGAGAAAGCAGATAGAGAATTATACAATATATGCGTTCTTTGCGGATAAGCAGGTATATTCTTTAAGAAACAGGGCGGTTGCTGCTGCATTATTTGTTTATATTGCGGTAATAGGTGTTGTCATGTTTGTAAGACAGCTTGTTATTGCCAAGGACGAAAGCAAAATGCAGCTACAGGAAATGGAATATAAAAGACAGCTTCTACAGGCGGCAGAGCAGGAGAAACGTGCCAATATTGCAAAGACAGATTTTCTAAGGCGAATGAGCCACGATATAAGAACACCTATTAATGGAATAAGAGGAATGGTCGATATATGCAGGTTCAATCTTGGCAACAGGGAAAAGGAAGAAGAATGTCTTGATAAGATTATGTCAGCCTCAGGCTTTTTATTAGATCTTGTAAATGATGTTCTTGATATGAATAAGCTTGAGTCGGGGGAGATTGCCATTAAAGAAGAACCATTTGAGCTTACGAAGATTATTAATGAGGTCAGCAGTGTTATTGAGACACAGGCAGATGAACAGTGTATCGATTATTCAGTTGACAGAGGTAGTATAGAATATGACAATCTGATAGGTAGTTCGCTTCATTTAAGGCAGATATTACAGAATATATTATCCAATGCGATTAAATATAATGTGCAGAATGGCTCTGTAAGATTTTCTTATAGTGAAAATGCAGCTGATGACGATATAGTTAAGGTTACTTTCGTATGTAAAGACACCGGAATAGGAATGAGCGAAGAATTCCAGCAGATAGCTTTTGAGCCATTTGCACAGGAGAGCAGCAATGCAAGAACAGCTTATAAAGGAACCGGGCTTGGACTTGCAATAACCAAGAGGTTTATTGAGATAATGGGTGGAGAAATTGAATTTATTAGCAGACAGAATGTTGGAACAGAGTTTACAATAATATTACCATTCAAAATTAACCGTAACGTGACTGAAGCTAAGAATAGTAAATATGATGCACAGATGTCAATTGAAGGGCTTAAAGTGCTGGTTGCAGAAGACAACGAGATGAATATGGAGATTGTAAGCTTTATTCTTGATAATGCGGGTGCAAGGACTGTTGGAGTAAGCGATGGCAGGGAAGCACTGGATACATATATGAATTCAGATGCTAATGAGTATGATGTTATACTCCTTGATATAATGATGCCGGTTATGGACGGATTGGAAACCGCAGAGAAGATAAGAAAGTCAGGAAGAGAAGATGCGGGTACTGTAATAATTATAGCGATGAGTGCCAACGCATTCTATGATGATATAGAACGGAGCATTAAAGCTGGTATGAATACACATATAGCAAAGCCGATAGATGCTGATGAATTAGTTAATATAATTGCCAGACAAGCAGGCAGATAATAGATGTGACACTAAGAGAATGATAATAATTAAATATATGCGTATAACATCCGTGTAAATAATTAGCAGTAATAAATATATATTATTTTGTAATATAGACGATTATTGGTAATTATTTACACGGATTTTATGCAATGTATCACAAAAAATACATCAAAACCTAAAAATTTCAGTAATTGGTACCTGAGAACTATAAAAATCAGTAGTACATTTTCGTCAAAAGTTGTAATCTTATAAAAAATAGGCAATTAGTTTTGTGTAAAAGTTACAAAACATTGTATTGTTAAGAAAGGGAGAGTATGGACCATGAAATCAAGACGTAGAAGAGAATGGTTTCGCAGAAGTTCGGCTATGTTTATGGCGTTAGCTTTAATCATATCTGGACTTTCATTGCCGGAGGGCTTGTTTAGCATTACAGCCAAAGCGGCAGAAAAAGCCAGTGCAGAGTGGACAGTAAGTTCTACAATGTACGCAGATGGCGATAATGATAATTCAGTTACGGAATTGAACGGCAAATCAGGTAAGCTGGTTAATTCTAATAATGATGAATTATTAATAAATGCAAATTCAGGTAAAATAACTAAAAGGTCTAGCGACTATCTGGTTAATCCAAACACTGAATTAACATTTCCAATAGTTAATAATGCTAAGACCTGTACAATAACATTAAGGGCATATGTAGCAGTAACTGCTGATAATATGGCATTTACAGGAATGAGCAATATTAAAATAACAGAACAGTCAGGAAATGGCTGGGCATATTACATAATTGAAGGAACAGTTGATAAAGGTGCTTCATCGGTAACACTTACAACAAATGTTCAGAATTATTTTCAGTCAATAAAGGTTGACTCATCAACAAGTTATGCGACAACATCTGCTTCATTCGCAGATGGGGGGATACTAAAGCTGAATGGGGATATTCAGAAACAGTTTTATCAAGCAAGGGTTCTACTTCATCAATTCAAAGTGATACAGGAACTTATACTAATGGTGATAAAGATGTATTATATGTTGATGCAACATCAGGTAAGTTTCAACCCAAAACAGATGGAACTAATAGAATCCAGGTTAATACTGGTACTAAGATAGTTATACCAGCGGCGGGAGATAAGGCTGTTATTAAACTTACTGTCAATAAGAACGTAGGTACAGATAAGGACAGCATATTAGGAAATACACTTAATATAACAGGAAGTGACAAGGTCTTAAGAAAGATGGAATGTATTTCCTGTGTTGCAAATTCTGACAAAAATTATGTTGATGTGGAATTTGAATGTTATCTTACAGGAGATGAAGGAGAGCTTACATTAGATGTTAAAACTAATACATACATTAGAAATCTTTCAATCGAATGTGTAGAACTTAATAAGAAAGTAATAAATGGAACTATTACATCTAAATCAGATATTCCATCTGATATGCAGGTTGTAGCGACTAATAATACAACTGGACTTACATATACATCAGATATAACAGTTGCAGAGAATGGCAAAAGAGCGGTACATATTCAATTGAAGTACCAGCAGAAGATGAAGTTATGGAATATGAGATATCACTGAGCAATCCGGCATACCAGATTAAGAGTGGTATTTATAAACATAGTGTAAGTACAGAGACTGCTGCCAGGATTACAGCAGATTTAACTGTCATTAGCCTTGATACCTGCACAGTAACAGGTAAGATTAATGGCATTACTGAGGGTTATTATACAGAAGCCTTGAACTTGTATTTACAACAACTGAGGAAACAGACTATGTTCCAGAAGTAACTATTGATACAGATACTTGGAAATATACAGCTAAGTTTGAAAAAGGTGTTTCATATAGTGTAGCCGTAAAGGGTGCTAATGACTATGAAGTAACTTCTGTATCAGATGGAATTAAATATTCAGAAGATGCAGAATTAGATATAACTGTAGGACTTAAGCCAACATATGCCGTTACAGTAAGTCTTCCGGAAGAACCTGATTTAACAGGCAAGAATGTAAAATACATATATATGAATAATGATGATGGATATGAATATGTATTTACAGATAAGGATGCTATTAAGTTAAGAGAGGGTTCATATACACTTACACTTGGTGGTGATTTCCTTGCACTTCCATACAAGGTAAAGTCAGGTAACACAGTTACAGTAAAGGGTGCTGAAGCATCACATAAGCTTATATTTGAGCAGGTTACAAGCTGGTCTTTTGTTAAGAGTGATGATGGTGATTATTATGATGATAATATTATGGGAACAACAGGCTACTACAATGGTTTAGCTATTGATGCTACAAAAGGTAAGTTAGTTCCTAATGGACCAAGCCCTAATTCAGCACAGTTTACTACAGGAGCTAAGATAACAATACCTGTAAGTGGAAAGTGTACTATATCAGTAAAATCATATGCACCAGCAAGTACATATGCACTTTACACAATAGCGGGTGAGCCGGCATCAAAAGATGATGTGACAACAGTATATAATTATGAAGATGAGAGCGAAGGAACAGTTGAAATTGTATCAACAGGTTCAGCTTACATAGTTTCAATATCTATAGTATATGCAGCTAAGGATGTTGAATATAATGAACAGCCAGCTATGCCTAAGACATATGATTATGGTACAGCTTCTAATCTTGTTGTACAGCCTACAGGACAGAAACTTGTTCTTACACAGACAGGTGGTACATTAAATACAACTACAAACACTGATAAGTCAACTAATATCAATAATACAGTAAGCTTCTTTGGATTTGATGAGACTACAGATGCCAACAAGCTTACAGCAGATATAACAATTACAGAGTGTGGTTCAAGCAATACTAATGGTATATTCTTTGGTGCATTTAACAAGAATTATATAGACACCGTAGGAATACGTAATTCTAATGCACTTAAGATGGTTTACTCAAAGAAGCCATCAGATCTTGCAGGTGCTTCAAGTAAAGTGGATACAACTATTCCAGCAGGAACTGTTGTGACATTTACAGTTGAAAAGACAGACGATGCTCTTGTTATCACAGCAACACCTAAGGGTGGAGAGACTAAGACAGCTACATATTCTTATAGTGCAAGTGATAATCTCTTATTTAATGCAGATAAGAAAAATACAGCAGTATCATATGGATTTGTATTAGCAGGTGTTAAGGCAACTATCCAGAATATGAAGTATATAGCACAGGACGGAACAGTTCTTTACGACCAGAATAAATGCTACAATGCAGTAGGTACAGCACCAGTTGTTAAGGAAGTTACAGCTAAAGCAGCTTATACAAGAGATTACATCACAGTAAGCTGGACAGATGAAGTACCAGCCGAAGGCGATGGTTTATATGTGCTTGAAGTATCAAGAGATAACGGAAAGAGCTGGGAAAAGGTTGCATCAGACATTACTGAGCCAACATATAAGTATTCAATTAAGGATGCCGGAGATTATAAGTTCAGAGTGGCTGGTAAGTTAGGTATTAATGGTGAGATTAATGATTATGTTGAATCAGATGCAATAACAGTAATAGCAGCACTGGATTCACCAAAGGCAAGCATAGCTTCAAGTGCAGATACAGTTGATCTTGTATGGGATGCAGTAGATAAGGCTGACCAATATGAGGTATATCGTTATTCATACGATGAGACAGCAGAGAATGCTTCAAAGATAGCAACAGTTACAGAATGTGCTTATAAAGATAAAGATGTAACAGCAGAGATGCCATATTACTATTATATAATAGCTTATTCACACGTTAATGGAAAAGTAGATAACTACAGTAACCCATCAGATACTTTATGGACTGTTCCAACAGCAGGACATACAGGTAAATATGTATATGAAGATGATGCTGTTAAGTATACAATAACTAAGAAGTCATATGACACTGTATACAATGGAAAGATTACAATTGAAGGTGTAGTTGAAGAAAATGTAACAGCAACGCTTTATGTTAATGGCAGTGAAGCAGCAAAGACAGATGTTAAAGAAAAAGAAAGCTTTGCATTTAAAGACATTGCTATTGAAGAAGGAAGAAATGATGTTGAATTAATATTCACAGATAAGAAAGGTAACAAGACTAGAGAAACATTTAATTATGTATATCTTACTAATTACAACAAGGTTGTAGATAGTGCATACACAGGAACTGATGGTGAGGAGGTTAATGGAATACCAACTTATAAGACAGTTCAGGCGGCAGTAGATTCAGTTGCTTCTGATAACACGAGACGTGTAATTATTCTTGTTAAAGAAGGTGATTATGAAGAACATCTTGTTGTTAAATCTCCTTATATAACACTTATAGGTGAGGATAGCGAGAAGACAAGAATATATTATGATGTTAAGGAATTAGCTGGTGGAGATATGTCTTTAAGATGTGCTGTAAGAATAGATAAGACAGCAACAGGCTTTTCGGCAGAGAACCTTACAATCGAGAATACTTATAATTATCTTGGTGATGGTACTAAGTCAAATGAATCAGCAGATGCTTTAAGAAATGATGCCAATGAAACATCATATATCAACTTAAGAATACTTGGTTATCAGGATACACTTTGTGCTAATGGTGGCACCCAGTATTATTACAAGTGCTATATAGCTGGTAATGTGGATTTCATATATGGTAATGAGCCTAGAGCATTATTTAATGATTGCAAGCTTGTATTCCGTTACAATGCTAATAAGAATTCAGGCTATGTAACAGCTCCTAAGGCATCAGCCTCTGCAACATATGGTCTTACTCTTTAACTGTCAGGTTCTCTCAGAAGAGGGATGCTCAGGAAGTAAGTATTATCTTGCAAGACCTTGGGGAGCAGATGCTTATATTACTTGGATTAACTGCTATATGGGTAAGATATTAAAGCCGAATGCTTCTAATCCATATACAGATATGAGTGGTAATTTGGCTGCTAATGCAAGATTTTTCGAATATGGAAGCTATGGTCCTGCATTTGCAATTAACAGTAACAGAAGACAGATATCTGCTACGAAAGCCAATGAAATGACTTCAACATCATATCTTGGCTGGGATCCATATACAATAGTAGGTACAATAAGGTATACAGGTACTGTTAAGACAGACAGCATAGACAGATATGTAGAAAAAGAATATGTATCAGATACTTATTCACAGACAGAAGGTGATGATACAGGACTTGCACAGTATGCACAGGAAGGTTATGCACAGAGTGCTAATGTAACAGGTGGTGGATTATTAAAGGAAACATCAGATAACTATTACACAGCCGGCACAGCAGAAGAATTCCTTAATGCAATACAGAGTGTAAAGAAGAGTGGTAAGGCATCAGTGATCGAGCTTACAGCAGATATTGCGCTTGGTGATAAGGAAGTTAATAACTTTGACAGCTACAGCTCATTTATAACAGCACATAAGCTTGAGCCACTTACACACCCAACACTTTTAAAGACAGGTGTATCAATGCTTAAGCTTGCAGATATGAGTAATCTTACAATCTACTCTAAGAATGGAGCTAAGATTACACATACATGTATAGATATAACAGGCTCTAATAATATCATCATAAGAAATATTGAATTTGATGAGATATGGGAGTGGGACGATTATACAGAAGGTGCTTATGATCGTAATGACTGGGATTATATGACAATAGAAAAGGGAAGCTCTGATATATGGGTTGACCACTGTACTTTCTATAAGTCATATGATGGAGTTATTGATGTTAAGACACCAGTTAATGACAGTAATATAACAATATCATGGTGTGAATTCCTTCCAGCAAGTGAAGATAATGTATTCTTTGATGAAATGATGAATGCTATGAAGGCTAATCCAGATAACTACCCATATTATAAGCATTTGCTTGAAGAGGGTATGACAGATCAGCAGATATACAATTATGCTTATGGTCAGAAAAAGACTCATTTATTAGGACAGTCTGATGATGATTCATCAGCTAAGAATATTAAACTTACACTTGCTAATAACTACTATAAGAATTCGATGGATAGAATGCCAAGACTTCGTTATGGTACAGCACATGTATACAATTGTATTATGGATGCACAGGATTTAAGAGAAATGCGTCTTGATATAGAAAAGACAAATCCGGAATTAGCTAAGAAAATTGTAAGTAATGGTGCATCATCTAACTGTGGAGCTCATATGTTACTTGAGAACTGCTATATGTCAGGTATAACTAATGCACTTATAAGTGGTAACGGAAGCAGTCCAGCAGGTTATATTAACGCATTTAATACAATATATATGATGGATGGAGCAAAGCAGGAATTAAAGGTAGCTCTTAATACTGATAAAGAAGGTGAAGTAGCATTAGTTCAGGATAAAGATGAATTCAAGAAAGACCTTCCTTATACTGGCTACACATTATATGCAGCTTCAGAACTTGATACTAAAGTTAAAACATATACAGGTGCAGGAAAGCTTACACTTACAACATTACAGTGGGAGAAGACTTCTTACAATGAAGCTAAGCAAGAACATACAGAACATGTATGGAATGATGGTGAAGTACAGAAAGAAGCAACTTGTACAGAAGAAGGTTCAAAGTTATATACTTGTATAGTATGTGGAGATACTAAGACAGAAGTAATTCCAGCGGCAGGACATAATTATAGTACAGAATGGACTATCGATAAGGAAGCTACTACTACAGAAGAAGGAAGCAAGTCACATCATTGTACAGTATGTGGTGACAAGGCAGACATTACAGTTATTCCTAAGCTTGAGAATACACAGCCGGGCGACAACGATAATAAGCCAGGTGACAACGATAATAAGCCGGGCGACAACAACAAGCCGGGTTCAGATAACTCTGATGTTAAGACAGATATTAAAGTTTCAGTATTGGTAGATGAAAGAGTACCGGAAACAGGACTTGTAGATTCAACAGAAGACATTATTAAAGCTATCCTTACAGAAGATGAAGCTAAACAGGCAGAAGATGGTGTAAAGGTTGATATTGCACTTACTGTAAAGGATAAGAGTTCTAATCTTACAGAAGAAGAGAAGAAACTTATTAATAGTAACATTAAGGACAATCAGGCTGCTGGATGCATACTTGATATCCAGTTACAGAAGATTATAGGTTTGCAGAAGTCTGATGTATATGAACTTAACAGTGCAATTAATATTAAGGTTAAGTTAAATTCAGACCTTATTAATAAAGATTCTTCAAAGACAAGGAAGTATAGTGTAATAAGAATTCATAATGGGGTATCAGATATTCTTAGTGCCACATTTGATGAAGCAACAGGAGAACTTACATTTGCAACTGATAGATTCTCAACATATATTGTAGTCTATGAGGATGTTGCTAATTCTAATACAGAGGATAAGAGCAATGTATCAGGAAATGGCAGTGCGGCAGATAATAATGATGTGGCAGAAGACAGTGCTGCAACAGCAGATGATAGTGCGGCTACAGCTGATACTCTCTCAGTTACAAGAACAATAATTCTTCTTGCAGTTCTTATGATTAGTGCAGGTGTTATATGTCTTACATTATATAGAAGAAAAGAAAATGCTTAGAATTATATACTTAATAATATAAGCTGATAATATAAGCAGATAATAAAATGGCAGTCACATAAAGTGATACAGCATACTTTCTGGTATATCCAGCGGAGGAGTGTAATCACGGTGGCTGCCTTTTTATGTAATAGGAAATTCTATAATTATTAAAAAATGTAAAAATAAGTTGAATTATGTAGAAAATAAGATTATATTAATATAAGGCAATTTTCGATATGAAGTTTGCAGGAAAACGGCGAAAGCCTGCCGAAGGAGTAACACTCTCAGGTGCCAGCATCTGCTGGCGCAACTGTAAATGGATCGACTCTCTGGAGAGTTCTGGATAAACACAGAGGCCGAAGGTGCAACATATAGTTCTTTATAAGCAGTTAATAATGGATTACAAGACAATATTATGACTTCTTATAAAGTGGGTATATGAATCTCTCAGGCAAAAGGACAGAGAAGGCATAAAGTATAATATAACCTGTTATACGATAAGTTATATATTCTAAAATGTTATTTCTGCTTTTATATTTATTCAGACAATATTGTCTATAATTCCAATGCATTAAGTAAAAGTCTGCATATTAGCAAAGTATTTAGTAATGTACGGCATTTGCGGTGTTGGGACAGTATAGGCTTGTACTATGCTGTAGTTTAGATATGAAAGGTAGAAAGTACAATGTGGAATTCAATTAATCAGATTCTTGCGAACATTGATAATTTCGTATGGGGTGTGCCGCTTATGGTAATTATCCTTTTGGGCGGAATATTATTGACAGTTCGTCTTGGTTTATTACAGCTCAGAAAGCTCCCTTTAGCATTAAAATGGATGGTTAAAAATGAAGAAGAGGCAGAAGGTGAAATTACAAGTTTTGCCGCACTATGTACAGCGTTAAGTGCAACTATTGGTACTGGTAATATCGTTGGTGTTGCAACAGCAGTCTGTGCAGGTGGTCCAGGTGCATTATTCTGGATGGTTATAACAGCATTTTTCGGAATGGCAACTAAGTATTCAGAAGGTCTTCTTGCTGTTAAATACAGAGTTATAGGAGAAGACGGACACAGTCTTGGTGGACCATTCTATTATATAGAGCAGGGAATGGGCAAGAGCTGGAAATGGCTTGCTAAGTTATTTGCATTTTTGGTGTATGTGTTGGACTTTTTGGTATTGGTACATTTAGTCAGGTAAATGGTATTTCAAGTGCGGTTAATGGATTTTTTGATGCGAATAATGAGCATTGTGTCAATATTCCATTTCTTGGCGAGTACTCATGGTCAGTAGTAATCGCTTCACTTATTCTTGCAGTCTGTGTTGCACTTGTGCTTATAGGCGGTGTTAAGAGAATTGCAAGCGTAAGTCAGGTTGTAGTGCCATTTATGGCAATTATATATGTATTATTTGTTGCGGTTTTAGTAATAGCTAATATTACTAGAGTTCCTGCGGCATTTAAGGTTATAGTTCAGGCAGCATTTTCTCCTAGGGCAATCACTGGCGGAGCAGTCGGAAGTATGCTTGTTGCTATGCAGAAAGGTGTTGCAAGAGGCATTTTCTCTAATGAGGCTGGTCTTGGTAGTGCACCTATAGCAGCGGCTGCAGCACAGACTAACGAACCTGTAAGACAGGGACTTGTAAGTATGACAGGTACATTTATTGATACAATTGTAATATGTACTCTTACAGGGCTTTCAATTGTAATAACAGGTGCATGGCAGGTTGAAGGCCTTGAGGGTGTAGCAGTTACTACATATGCATTCCAGAATGGACTTCCATTCCCGGCACAGGTGTCTTCTTTTGTGCTTATGCTCTGTCTTGTATTCTTTGCATTTACAACAATTCTTGGCTGGGACTATTACAGCGAAAGATGTCTTGAATATCTTAGCGGTGGTAATATGAAGCACGTTAAAATATACCGCTGGATATACATATTAGCAGTATTTATCGGACCTTATATGACAGTAAGTGCGGTATGGACAATTGCTGATATATTTAACGGACTTATGGCACTGCCTAATATGATTGCGTTATTCGCATTGAGCGGAGTTGTGGTTAAGGAAACTAAGAGCTTCTTTGAAAGACATAATAATGAAAAGCTTTAATTTATAAATATTGTAGATATCCAAGAGTTCTTTAAAATAAAGCATGTTTAAATGAAAATAATGGACTTATAAAATAATGGCAATATCTCCTGTCCTTAAGTGGCGCGGAGGTATTGCCATTATTTGGTGTATTAATCCGGTGTATTGACAAAAAAATGATATGTTCATATATACTTATCAAAGTTAGCTATGATTAACTAAGGTTAGCCACAACAAGACAATAAGAAAGGACATCGAAACATTAATGAAGAATATCATTAAATCCCCAATTAAACTTTTTATGGCTTATGATAGGAATTGTGTCAATGGTACTCGGTGCAATAGGTGTCGTACTTCCAGTATTGCCAACAACGCCATTTTTATTATTAGCATCTTTCTGCTTTGCCAAAGGCTCTGACAGATTTCATATGTGGTTTATTGGAACAAAGCTTTACAAAAACATCTTGAAAGCTTCGTTACCAGCCGTTCAATGACATTAAAGACTAAGTTGTGCATACTTCTGCCAGCATCAGCAATGCTTATATTGGCAATGCTTGCAATGTCTAATATATATGGGCGTGTATTTATTGTATTTTTGATAATATTCAAGTACATATATTTCTTTACAAGAATTGAAACAGTTAAGGCGTAAGCTTATGCCTGTTAGTTAATTATAGGCTTGGAAAATGTTTTCACGAGTTCTACAAGCATATCAACAGTTTTGTCCATACCTTCGATGGTTATGTGTTCGTAAGGACCGTGGTAGGCGTGTCCGCCAGTGCCAAGGTTAGGGCAGGGACGTCCCATATAACTTAACATACAGCCGTCAGTGCCACCTCTTATTGGAAGTATAAGGGGTGGTATATTAGTATTCTTGCAGGCTTTCACAGCATTTTCTATAAGAAACATACATTTTTTGATAATCTCAGCCATATTGCGGTACTGGTCAGTGATAGTGAGCTGTACAGTTCCAGCACCCCATTTTTCATTCATAATCTTTTCAATGTGGCACAGTGTGGCTTTCTTTGCTTCAAATAATGAAGCATCGTGGTCACGGATTATATAATTAAGGTGTGCTTCTGCAACATCACCAGACATACTTATAAGATGATAGAAGCCTTCGTAATTCTCCGTTTCCCTTGGTATCTCCATAGCCGGCAGGCAATTATTAATTTCCATAGCTACTAAGGAAGCGTTAATCATAGTATCCTTAGATGAGCCGGGGTGGACATTAAAACCTTTCACAACATATTCAGCTTTGGCGGCATTGAAATTCTCGTACTGTATCTCACCCTCAGTATCGCCATCAACAGTGTATGCGTAATCAGCTCCGAAGCGTTCAACGTCAAAATGTTCAGTACCCATACCAATCTCTTCATCAGGCGTAAATGCTACGCATATTGCAGGGTGTTCAATATTATTAGCAGTGATATATTCAATCATAGTAAGAATTTCAGCAATTCCAGCCTTATCATCTGCACCAAGAATAGTTGTTCCATCAGAAGTTATAAGAGTTCTGCCCTTTAAAGAAGCAAGATGTGGAAAAGTATCAGGACTTAATATAAGTCCGCTGTTACCAAGCACTAAGTCCCCACCATCATAATCAGGAGTCACAACAGGATTGATATCACCATTGCAATAATCAGACACAGTATCCATATGGGCAATAAAACCAATTGAAGGAAGCTTCTCAAGCCCCTTAGTTGCAGGCAGTCTGCCATAAAGATAACAATGTTTATCAAGCTTAACATCACTAAGTCCAAGCTCAGTCATCTCGTCTTTAAGAAGCCCAGCCAGCTTAAACTGACACTCAGAAGAAGGTGACTTTCCACTCTCTTCATCACTAGGAGTTCTGACAACAACATACTTTAATAATCTTTCATAAGCTTTCATAACAAATCCTCATTTCTGTATATATTATAATATTCCCCGTCCTCATAAAATTAAAACCATAACCTGATATAATTCCCTCATATAATATAACACAACCCACAAAATTATGTTAAAATAAATCAGAGGTTAATAGACTAATAGATTAGGAGAAATACTATGAACAACATTAAAAAACTTTCCACTGCTGGTGTCCTATGTGCAGTCGCAGTAGCTGGAAGCCTGATTTCATTTCCTGTATTTGGAAGTAAATGTGCACCAGTACAACATATGGTTAATATATTCTGTGCCGTCCTTTTAGGACCCGGATACGGCGTAATGGCGGCATTTGTTGCCTCACTTATAAGAAATCTGCTTGGAATGGGAAGCCTTATGGCATTTCCGGGAAGTATGTTCGGTGCATTGATATGCGGTATTGTATACAAAAAAGACCCATAATATTATTGCAACAATGATAGGAGAAGTAGCAGGAACATCAATACTTGGTGGTTTATGTGCATATCCGGTTGCAATATTCCTTATGGGAAAAAAGTGCCGCAGGAATAGCATTTTATGCGTATATAATTCCATTTTTTATATCAACTGCCATGGGTGCGGTCATATCTGGAATAATAGTATTCAGCATAAAAAGGCAGGCTTGTTAGTTAAGATTCAGGACAATCTTGCAGGATAGACAATTCAATATGCAAAATCGATAGGCATATATAGGAGAATACAAGCTATTATAAGCAATGATAAAAGACGTTGTAATATTCAATACAGTGATAATCATATATGGAAAAAGACAAGCTTTCTGTATAGAAAAGAGGATTTTAGTGAATGTTTGAAAATATAATAAAAATGTGCATAACAGACATCCGCTTATCCACTGCATAACGAACTATGTGAGCATTAATGATTGTGCCAATATAGTGCTTGCATGCGGTGGTGCACCTATAATGGCGGAGGATATTAATGAGGTGAGCCAGATAACATCAATATGCCAGGGACTTGATATTAATATCGGGATGCTTAATGATAATAAATTATCATCAATGCTTAAAGCAGGTGCTACAGCCAATGAACTTGGAATACCAGTAATACTTGACCCTGTTGGTGCTGGTTCATCAGATTACAGAATTAAAGCTGTCCAAAATCTTATGTCCAATGTACAGTTTGGTGTTATAAGAGGAAATGTATCCGAGATAAAAGCGATAGCCGCAAAGCAGGGAATTCATAATATAGCAGCTGGAGTATATGAAACTATGCAGAAAAATAAGTCTGCTATGGGTGTTGAGGCGGGGATTGCCGATAAAATTACAGATGATAATATAAAAGAAATGGCAGATTTTATTAATAAGCTGTCCCAAAAGACAGGTGCTGTGATTGCGGTTACAGGCGGAATTGATATGGTTGCTGATGAGAACCGCGTATATGCAATAAGGAATGGTCATAAGATGATGAGCCTTGTTACCGGTGCCGGTTGTCAGCTGTCAGCTCTTACATCAGCATATGTAGCAGCGGATAAAGAGCATATATTAGAAAGTGTATGTGCAGCTGTTAGCGTAATGGGAATAAGCGGAGAGCTTGCATACCGCAGAATGGCAGAAGTGGATGGCAATGCAAGCTACAGGAATTATATAATTGATGCTGTATACAATATGACAGACAAAACTTTGAAAGAATTGGGAAGAATAGAGCGTATATAGTGTGTAAAAATATGAAATATATACAAGATATGTGAAAACATGGTGTATATAAATGATACAGATATATATCGTGACAATGCATAGGTATATAATATTTGATAGCAGAGGAATAATATATGAGCAGTTATTTTTATTTTACAAGACACGGACAGACTATATGGAATGTAGAGAATAAAATATGTGGTGCAACAGACATTGCACTTACAGAGCTTGGACATAAGCAGGCAATAGAATTAGGTGAGTGTATCAAAATGGGAAATATACATATTGATGAGATATTATATTCTCCACTTATAAGAGCGGCTGACACAGCAAAGCATATATCAGAAACCGCTGGCATACCGTGCAGAATGGAAATACGGTTAAAGGAGCAGAATTTTGGAAGATACGAGTCTACACCAAGAGATGGCAAGGAATTTGCCGCGGCTAAGATGAACTTTGTTGATGATTTTGACGGCGGAGAGACAATGCTTCATCTGAGCCAGAGGATATATAATCTTATAGATGATATAAGAAATGACAATTCTGATAAAATATATCTTCTAGTTGCGCATAATGGTATTTCGAGGATTGTCGAGTCATATTTCAGAAATATGAGCAATGATGAGTTTTCAGGCTTTGGAATTAAGAACTGTGAACTTAAAAAGTATGAATTTAAAGATAAAAATGCTTAGAAAATGCGTAGAAGGTGTGTGTAAAGGAGTAACAATATATGGATTATAAGCTTCTTATTGATACAGCGGCTCTTGCGGGTATGATTATGTTAGAAAATGGAGCAGAGATATACAGGGTTGAGGAAACAATCGATTATATGCTTAAAACATCAGGTTTAAAGACTACACAGGCATTTGTTGTATCAACGGGATTTATGATTTCTTTAGATGATCCGTCAATAGATGCACTGACAGTTGTCAGGAGAGTGGACAGAGGGGCAACCAACCTTAATATGATAGCTCAGGTCAATGACATATCAAGAAAGTTTTATAAAGGAATAATATCATTAGAGGAGGCATTTTCGCAGTTAAAGCATTTAAAGAAGAATCAGTATCCGTGGTGGTTAAAGGATATATGCACAGTATTCGTGGGGCTTTTCTTTACGGGAATGTACGGCGGCAATGGCGTGGATATGCTGTTTACAGGAATAGTTGGCGTATTCTTGGCTATATGGTTACATGCCGCTGGCAGTATGAAGCTTAATTCACTTATAAAAGACCTGACAGCTTCTATTGTATTATCAGTTGTGGCAAGGGTACTCATTCATCTTAATCCCCTTGCCCATCTTGATTTAATAATAATAGGTTCGATAATGGTACTTGTTCCCGGGGCTGCAATAACCAACGCAATAAGAGATACTCTCCACGGCGACTACGCCTCCGGCAATGCCAATATACTCCAAGCCTTCACCGAAGCCGCCCTAATAGCCCTGGGCGTCTACATAGGCCTGGTAATAATATCCTAAAAACGAGCCGCCGGTCCTTAGCCGGCCGCACAAGCTGGCGGCTTAGTACCGCTGCGAGCGACACTCAGTGCAAGCGTGTCGCCGTTGTATTTGCTGGGAGCTGGCAATCCAGCCACAACGTAAATAATATCACCCACACATCAAGGAAAAGATAAAATTCAGGAGGCCATCCATATGCTATTTCAATGCCTATTCGCTTTCGGCGCAATCATAACATTTTCAGTAATAATAGAAGCCCCAAGAAAATGCCTGCTAGTTAACGGCATACTAGGTCTTGCGGGCTGGGCAATCTATTTGTATACAGAACAGTTCACATCAGTTCTTATGGCAACCTTTATGTCAGGACTTGTTCTTGCAATAATCTCCCACATACTGGCAAGACTTTTAAAGACACCTGTTACAACAACACTTATACCGGCATATTAACAATAGTTCCTGGAGCTGGAATGTACCAGACAGTATATTACCTGTTCACATCAGATACACAGCAGGCATTATCAAGCCTTGTTGGAACAATTGGTGCGGCAGGGGCAATTGCGATAGCCATATTTATTGTTGATGCATTAGTTGCCGTAGTTAAACGTATTGTATTATAAAGGAGAAATGGTATGACATTACAACAGCTGTCTTATCTTATAAAAGTTGCTGAGTGCGGCAATATAACAGAGGCTGCGGAACAATTATATATATCACAGCCAAGTCTTAGCACGGCAATAAGCAATCTTGAAAAAGAGATGGGTGTTACAGCTTTTATAAGAACGAAAAAAGGGCGTTATAGTAACACACGAGGGTGAAGAACTATTGTCGTTTGCAAGAATGTTATTAGAGCAGGCGGATATTATGAAAAGAGCATTTCGGGGTTGTTAATAAAAGAGATCCGAAGTTCTCAGTATCGTGCCAGCATTATTCATTTGCCGTTAATGCTTTCGTTGATGTTGTTAATCAATTTGATGCAGATAAATACAGTTTTATATTAAGGGAAACACAGACAGGCGAGATTATAGATGATGTTGCTTATGGCAAAAGTGAACTTGGAATACTATATCTGTCAGATAATAATGAGGAAGTAATAAGCAAGCTTCTTAAGAAAAATGACCTTGTATACGAACAGCTTATTGAAGCAAAGCCGCATGTATTTATATGCAAGAAGCACCCGCTTGCAGATATGGATTTTGTGACGATTGAAGATTTAAAACCGTATCCATATCTTGTATTTGAGCAGGGTGAGAGAAATTCATTTTATTTCTCAGAAGAATTCTTAAGCGTGCTTGATTTCCCTAAGAATATACAGGTGCGTGACAGGGCTACTTTATTTAATCTTGCAATAGGACTTAATGGATTTACCGTAAGTTCGGGGATTATTGATGAGAAGCTCAATGGCTCAGATATCATTGCCAAGCCGTTAAAATCCGATTGCATTATGAGGATAGGACTTGTCAGAAAGAAGAATATAATGCTTAGCAGATACGCAGAATTCTATATAAAAGCATTGAAAAATAACTTATCCATAGTTTAAAACTATGATAAGCGTAATAAATTAAGTATTTTATTAAAAATTCATATAATGATAATATGACCTCAGGTTGTTCAGTATATTAGTCGAACAGCCTGAGGTTAATTAATTTGGAGGATATATATGCAGACATCGGTTATTGGGTTTCCAAGAATTGGAACTTTAAGAGAATTAAAATTTGCAAGTGAAAAGTATTTCAGAGGTGAGATTAGTTCACAGGAATTATTAGATACAGCTAAGAATTTAAGAAAGATACATTGGACTATACAGAAGAATGAAGGAATAGATTTCATTCCAAGTAATGATTTCTCATTTTATGACACATTGCTTGATACAGCAGCTGCACTTGGAATTGTTCCAAGAAGATATAAGGAGCTTAATTTATCAGGTCTTGATACATATTTTGCAATGGCAAGAGGCTATCAGGGAGAGTCTGGTGATGTTAAGGCACTGGCAATGAAGAAATGGTTTAATACTAATTACCATTATATTGTACCAGAGGTTGAAGATGATACAGTTATTAGGCTTTCAGCAGACAAACTCCTTAATGAATACAAAGAAGCTAAGGAACTGGGCATTACAACAAAGCCGGTAATCGCTGGTCCTTATACAGTTCTTAAGTTATGCAGATTTACAGAGAACAAGGGCATTGATGATTTTTTAGATGATTTTATTGCAGCTTACAAGGAGCTTATAGCTTTATGTAACGATAATAACATAAGCTGGTTACAGCTTGATGAGCCTGCACTTGTATATGATTTGAGTGATGCTGACAAGGCTTTATTTAATAAGATATATGATGAACTTCTTAAGGAAAGGGGTAACTGCAATATACTTCTTCAGACATATTTCGGAGATGTAAGGGATATATATGAGGACATTATTAATAAGCCATTTGCAGGTGTTGGACTTGATTTTAATGAGGGAAGAAAGACATTTGAATTAGTAGAAAAATATGGTTTTCCAGCTGGTAAGCTTTTATTTGCTGGTGTTGTAAATGGAAAGAATATATGGAAGAACAACTATAAGAAGACATTAGATTTAATAAGCAGTATTAAAAATGCCTGTGACAATAATATAAATGTTGTTATATCAACTTCCTGCTCATTATTACACGTTCCATATACATTAAAGCACGAGGATAAATTAGCTGACAGCTATAAAATACATTTCTCATTCGCAGAAGAAAAGCTTACAGAGCTTGCCGAGTTAGGTGTTCTTGCTGATAAGAAACAGGATAAGGTTAAGAGTGAAAATGCCTATATTGATAACCAGAAGGTATTTGAGGAAGAAAGAAACTGCCATAACGCAGAGGTTAAGGAAAGACTTGCTAATATTAAGGAAGAAGATTATGTACGTCTTCCATTAAGAAGTGAAAGACAAAAGCTTCAGAAGGAGAAACTGGGTCTTCCGGAATTTCCAACTACAACTATTGGTTCATTTCCTCAGACTAAGGAGATTAAGGCAGAGAGAGCGGCTTACAGAAAGAATGAAATATCAGAAGAAGAGTATACACAGTATATTAAGAAGCAGATTGCTGATTGCGTAAAATGGCAGGAGGAGATTGGTCTTGATGTGCTTGTACACGGTGAATATAAGAAATGATATGGTTGAGTATTTCGGCGAGGCACTTGAGGGATATTTATTCACACAGAAGGCGTGGGTTCAGTCTTATGGTACAAGATGTGTTAAGCCACCAGTAATATGGGGTGATGTATACAGAAAGAAGCCAATGACAGTTGACTGGTCAGTGTATGCACAGTCATTAACTAATAAGCCGATGAAGGGTATGCTTACAGGACCTGTAACTATATTAAACTGGTCTTTCCCAAGAGAAGATATAACTATAAAGAGTCAATATTGCAGATTGCACTTGCAATAAGAGATGAAGTTCTTGACTTAGAGGCGGCAGGAATTAAGGTAATACAGATTGATGAGGCAGCATTAAGAGAGAAGCTTCCACTTAGAAAGTCAGACTGGTATAATGAATATCTTGATTTTGCAATTCCAGCTTTCAGGCTTACACACAGCGGAGTAAAGAAGGATACACAGATACATACACATATGTGCTATTCAGAATTCACAGATATAATTCCAGCAATAGACGATATGGATGCTGATGTTATCACATTTGAAGCTTCACGTTCAGACCTTTTAATATTAGATTCTTTAAGAGAGAATAATTTTGAGACAGAAGTAGGACCGGGAGTATATGACATACATTCTCCAAGAGTTCCATCAGTTGATGAAATTGTTAATGCGTTAAATATAATGCTTACTAAAATCAGCAGGGACAAACTCTGGGTTAATCCAGACTGCGGCTTAAAGACACGAGGTGTAAAGGAAACAGATGCCAGCTTAAGAAATATGGTTGAGGCGGCTAAGATAATAAGAAACAGATAAATAAGTTATAGGCAGAGCCTGTTCCTCTTGAAAGATTATACTTAAGTCCACAGTGCAGATTTGCATATTGTGAAATAGGTAATAAGCTTACAGAGGAACAACAGTGGGCAAAGCTTAAGCTTGTAAAAGAAATCGCAGAAGAAGTAAGGGGATAATCCAATCTATCTTACAGAGATTTCTTCATTGCAGTAAAGACAGCGGTATTTGCCTGATGGATATAGCTTGAAAATGTGTTCACAACCTGTTTCGATACTTGTAATACAGCGTGGATTTTTACATTTTATAACATTGGTTAAGATTTTAGGTGGAAGAGGATGATATTTTTTATCAACTTTTCCATCTTTAATTATAATCAGAGTTATCTGTTTATTAATGTAACCAACAATATCTAATCTTTCAGGAAGCTTGGTTCCTTCTATCTTGATTAAATCTTTACAGCCGTACTTTTCGCTTTTTACATATTGAAGGAGTGCAACAGAATGTGACTGTGCATCAAGGTTTAAAAGGCGGTATATATCTAACCCCTGTCCAGCAGGGATATGGTCGATACTACACCATTTTGCAAAGAATCTATATTTAACATTATAATCTCCATTCTATTTTACTATAGTACTTTTTTTCCTGTGAGTGGGTCTGTAAGTTCAAGTAAACTCATAATAAGAGCCATACGGATATATTTGCCATTCTGCACTTGTTCAAAATAGGCGGCACGCTTATCGGTATCAACATCAGTTGATATTTCATCAACTCTTGGCAGAGGGTGAAGAACCGGCATATCGGCAGGGGCAAGCTGTAATTTCTCTTTATTAAGTATATAAGTATCTTTTAATCTTATATAATCATCTTCATTAAAGAAACGCTCACGCTGTACCCTTGTCATATAAAGCACGTCAAGCTCTGGGAGTGTATCTTCAAGGCTTCTTACTTCTTTATATACTGATTTATTAGGAATAAGAGTATCTTCTATAAGATAATCGGGAACTTTTAATTCTTCTGGTGATATAAAATAGAACTTATTGTCATTGAAACGTACAAGGCTGTTCACAAGAGAATGTACAGTTCTTCCAAATTTTAAATCACCGCAGAAACCAACAGTCAGGTTATCAAGACGTCCCTTTCTATGGCGTATTGTCATCAGGTCAATTAATGTCTGGGTTGGGTGGTTGTGACCTCCGTCACCAGCGTTGATAACTGGAATTGATGAATACATAGAAGCTCTTAAAGGTGCACCTTCTTTTGGGTGGCGCATTGCAATAATGTCGGCATAACAGCTTACAACACGGGCGGTATCTGCGACAGTTTCGCCCTTGGTGGCACTTGACTGGTTAGCACCGGCAAAGCCTAAGGTCTTTCCTCCAAGGCTTAACATTGCTGACTCAAAGGATAAACGAGTTCTTGTGCTTGGTTCATAGAATAAAGTAGCAAGCTTTTTGCCGTCAGCAACGTGGCTGTAGGCTTCTTCATTAGAAGCAATCCTGTCAGCTAAGTCTAAAATGTTTATTGTTTCATCAAGTGTAAAATCAAGAGGGTCAATTAAATTTCTCATAGCCATTCTCCCTTTGTTAAATATTGGTTTCTCTCTGCCCCGACAGATATGAACTGGATTTCGTGATTAAGCAGCTTTTCAAGCTTTTCAATATAATTTCTTGCATTATCAGGAAGTTCATCATATGTACGGTATTTTGATATGTCTGTAAGCCAGCCTGGCATAAGTTCAACAACAGGCTTGTACATATCTATATTGTCTGTCGGGTCAAATTCTGTTACGACAGTATTTTTATATTTATAACCTGTTATAATAGGGATTTCTCTCATATAGCTTAAGATATCTAATTTGGTTAATGCTATTAAATCTGAATTCTGGCATTTAAGACCATAAGCACTGGCAACAGCATCAAATGGTCCGACACGTCTTGGTCGTCCTGTAGCAGCACCATATTCGCCGCCGTATTTACGAAGGAGCTTCTGCCATTCTTCAGACATTGCATTTTCTGCAACAAATGGACCAGCACCTACACAGGTTGAATAAGCTTTTAAGACACCGACAATATGGTTAAGTGGAGCATAAGGTATGCCAGCACCTAAAGGACCATAGGCAGCTATTGTAGATGAGCTTGAAGTGTAGGGGAATATACCATAATCAATATCCCTCATAGCGCCTAACTGGGCTTCAAGAACTACTTTTTTATTATCAGCCAAGGCATTATTTAAGAAAATGCCTGTATCACATATATAATCCCTGAATATATCTGCTTGTTTTTCACACCACGATAAGAGGGCAGGATATGACATTGGTTCCTGATGATAACAGCCGGCAAAAGTTCAAGATTTTTGCATCTAATATGGTTCTAAGCCTTGCTTTAACATTTTCATTATCAAGATGAAGAAGGTCGGCAAGACGAAGAGTCTTCTTGCGGTATTTATCGCTATAGGCATAAGCAATGCCCCTGCGTGTAGAACCAAATGCACTGCCTGTTGCAGATAACCGGTTTTCTTCAAGTTCATCTTGAACCTTGTGCCAAGGCATAGATATAGTGGCATGTTTTGAAAGCTTCAGATTATCAGGAGTTACAGATATTCTCTTTTTCTTTGATTTGTTCAGCTTCATTTGAAAGATGTTCAAGGTCAATTACCATTCCATCACCGAGAACACATACAACATCAGGGTGAAGTATTCCAGATGGAAGAAGATTAAGAACGAATTTCCCTTTATCAGTGACTACAGTGTGACCGGCGTTATTACCGCCCTGATAACGGACAACAATATCAGCCTGCTCAGCTAACAAGTCAATTACGCGGCCTTTGCCTTCATCACCCCAGTTAATTCCTGTTACAGCAGTAAGCATATAAGCATCTCCTTTAAAATATAGTATAGGTTGTAGTTGGTAAAATGTAACTTTTAATAATGATAATAAATTTTAGTTGCTTTTATTACCAAGTAAGGAGTATACTATTGAAACAATGATAAGTAAAAAAAGTATAATTGATATGGTTTTGATTATTATTTGATATAACTGTGATACTTATAGCTAGTGAAAGGGTCAGATTATATGAATGTTAATTACGAATATTATAAGATATTTTATTATGTAGCCAAATACAGTAACTTTACTAAAGCTGCACACGCATTAGGTAACAGCCAGCCGAATATAACAAGGGCTATGAATTGTCTTGAACAGCAGCTTGGCTGTTCGTTATTTATAAGAAATAACAGGGGAATTCAGCTTACTCCTGAGGGTGAGAAGTTGTATACACACGTATCCGTTGCGATGAGCCAGTTATTAGAAGCAGAGGAAGAATTATCTGACAGCTCAAGCCTTACAACAGGAAGCGTATCAATTGGTGCAAGTGAGACAGCACTTAATATATTCCTGTTAGATAAGCTTAAAAAGTTCCATATTAAATATCCGGGAATACGTCTTAAAATATATAACCATTCGACACCTCAGGCAATAGAAGCTGTAAGATCGGGAATTATAGATTTCGCTGTTGCATCTTCACCTGTCAATGTAGAAGCACCTCTTAAGCAGATAATGTTAAAGACATTTAAAGAAATTCTTGTAGGAGGTACTACGTTTACTGCATTGGGAAGTCAGGAATTATCATTAAAGGAGTTAAAGAATTATCCTTTGATATGTCTTGGCAGGGAAACAATGACATTTCAGTTCTATAATGAATTATTCTATAAAATGGAATTGAATTACTGCCAGATACTGAGGTAGCTACAACAGACCAGATACTCCCACTTGTGAAAAATGAGCTTGGTCTGGGCTTCGTGCCTGAACTTATGGCACAGGAAGCCCTTAGCAAGCGTGAAATTGTAAAGATATCGTTAAAAGAAACGATTCCTGAAAGAAATGTGTGTATGGTATATGATTACCAGCATCCTTTAAATTCAGCGGCAAAAAGAATTAAAAAAGATGATTATGGAAGAGTAGGAGATAATGACAGGTATTATCTTATTAAAAGATATGCCGTGTATCCTACATATAGAAACACGCATACAATTCCTCCCATCTGTTCATAGTCTTTTTTTGGTTCTTGCAAATACATAAAGAATGACTGCTGACACAAGAAGTATTATACAGTCGATAATTGACTCTGATAATACATTCAGCGGGCAGATTGTTGCAGACATTCCTAATATGAATAGTATATTAAAAGGTTAGAGCCTATGGCATTACCGAGTGCAAGTCCGCTGTCGCCTTTTCGTGTCGCTGTGATAGAGGTAACAAGTTCAGGAAGTGATGTACCAATAGCGATTATTGTAAGTCCTATAAAATTCTCACTGACACCGAAATCTTTAGCGATAAGACAGGCATTATCAACAACAAGTGTTCCACCAAATATTACAGCAATAAGTCCGCCTATGATAAATATAAGACTCTTAGGCAGAGAAAGTATTTTACATTCATCAGCAGTTTCACGGTTTTTAAGTGCTGATATAACCATAACTGCAATGTATACAGCCATACTGATGAGTAAGATTATTCCCTCAATATGGTTAATATGTCTGTCAAGAAGCATAATGCAAAGAATTGCTGTTACGATAATGTTAAGTGGCATATCTCTTTTTAAAATCTCAGGATTAGTCTTAAATCCAGCCATAAATGCACATACACCGACAACGACAAGACCATTAAAAAGGTTAGAACCTATAACATTGCTTATTGCAATATCGTTGCTTCCAGCGAGTGCGGCATTAACACTTACAGAAGCTTCCGGGGCACTTGTTCCCATAGCAACAATCGTCAGTCCTATAATAACGCTTGGTACCTTCATAATTCTTGCAAGTGACGAGCTACCATCTACGAAAAAGTCAGCTCCTTTGATTAACAGCACGAATCCAATGAGTAGTAATAAATATTCCATATTAAGTCCTTTCCTGCGGCAAAAGAAACATTTATTAATCTTTATACAAAAAAAGCCTTTTACCACATCAAAAAAATGATTGATAAAGTCTCGTTACTCACTAATAATAACCGGCCTTGCAGCGTGATGACGATTATTATTACATCTAAAGATGCTAACTACTCCCTTTGTTAATATAATAGTATATGGACAAATTGTCTGTCAACAACTAATTATAAAATATAAATTGTGAAAGCAATAATGTACTATGAATATAGATAAAAATGTGGTATTATAAAAACATCATTTAAGTATTTGTGACGACAATAGAATATAGAAATCAATGATAAACTAACATCAGTGAAAGGACAATGCATATGCAGGAGTATGATGAATCATTTTTCAGGGCGAAAGCCAACAAAAGAGCAGGTATAACCTGGCTTGCTCTTTATTTTTATTGCGACCATATATTATGGTATCAAGACAAAGAATGGGGAAATTGCAAGGGGATATTTTATAGCATTTACAGTAGTAGGCTGGGTTACTTACATAACAGGATATATAGTATCTATGATTAAGGGTAAGGCAGCTAAAGAGTACAAATGGGTATTAGGTATATGTTATCTTTTATTCTACGCTGTTATAGCATGGACAGCACTCGATAAGATTTCTTATATATTTATTCTTCCATTATTATCAATTCTTGTATCGTACAAAGATCCTAAGTTTATAAAGATGATTATGTGGTTTACATTGTTTGTATTAATCAGCAGTAATATTTACAAAGGTGTGGCTAAGGGAATGATGGATTTTGTTGCAAGTGAGGAGTGTGCACTTCAGTTTGCGATTGTATTATGTTGTTTTGCTTGTACTAATATGGCGATAAGACATCTGGTTGAGTCAGATGGTGCACTGACGGGGTCGATTGAATCGGAGCTGGCACAGGTTGTACAGACAGTTGAGCAGGTTAAAGATGCAAGTAATTCAATTGTTGATGGTGTTACAGTTGTAAGAGAACTTGCAGATGAGAATAAACAGGGTGCTAACAATGTAGTTAAGGATATGGGAACACTTGCAAAGAACAATGGTATCCTTAATGATAAGACAGTTTCATCAATAGAGATGACTAAGGTTATTGATACTCAGGTGAAAGATGTATCAGATCTTATGGAGGAATTCTCAAAGCTTATTGAGAAGTCAGTTGAACATGCTTGACTTAAGTGCTGATGAGCTTACAGAGGTTGTTGAAATTACTAACAGAATGTCAGCATTATCAAGCAAGATTGAGACTATTCTTGAAACATTTAAGAAGGAATTTGAAAATGTTAAGCAGGAGACATACTATTGAAGGAATTACTTCACAGACTAATCTTCTTGCACTTAATGCTTCAATAGAGGCGGCAAGAGCAGGAGAAGCAGGAAAGGGCTTTGCTGTTGTTGCTGACCAGATAAGAAGCTTAAGCAGTGGAACTCAAGACTCTTCTAACAGTATTATGGAAGCACTTTCACATCTTGAGGCTACATCAGATGAAATGCTTCAATCAATTACAGAAACAGTTGAACTTATACAGCTTAACATTGAGAAGGTATCAACAGTTAATAAGTCAGTATCAGATATAACGAGTGATGCAACAAGCCTTGGTGATAATATAAAGGTTGTTGACAGTGCAGTTAAGCAGGTTGAGAATTCTAATGAGACACTTACTGCTAATATGAATCAGGTTGGCGAAATAATGCAGATAATGACAGAGAGCATTAATAATGCAGAACAGACAACTAAGACGATGCTTAGCAAATATGAAGCAAGTGCCAAGAGTGCAACGGATATTGAGTCTGTTGTCGGCGAACTTATGGAAGAACTTGGTATCGGTGGATTTATGAATGTTTCCGATATAAAGAGCGGTATGAAGTTCAGAATGGTTATTGAAGACCAGACTAATGCCAAGGAAGAATACACAGGTGAAGTTGTTGACAGAAAAGACAATAATGTATACATAAATATTAATAACAGAGCAGCATTTGATGATAAGAGAAGAAATCTTAAGTGTTCATTTAACGCTGTTGTAGATAATGTATTATATTGCTGGAATGGTATAGCAATACATAATGTCAAGGCAGGAGAAAAGGGACAGTTCAAGCTTACTATTGATACTAACCCACAGGTATATAACAGAAGAAAGTATCCAAGAATGCCACTTGACAATAAGTGTACAATAAGCGTTGATGGTACAGATATAACATATTATGGACACATGGTTAATATTAGTGCTAATGGTTTTGCTTTTTCAGTTAATGACTCATCGTTTGAAAATATGAAGGGTAAGAATATTGTTATCGAGATTGATAATTTCGATGTTATTAAAGACAAAGAAATACAGGGCTGTATAATAAGATGTTCTAATGATGAGGGTAATTATATTGTCGGCTGTAGAATGCCAGATGACAGCAATGAGATTAAAGACTATGTAAATAAGAATTATAGTGAGTAATAAAGCAGGAGTTGGTTGTTATGTCAATTAAGTCAGTTGGAATTATAGGTGCAGGTGCGGTAGGTTCTTATGTTATATGGGGACTTTCTAAGGTCGAGGACATAAAACTTGGTGTTATAGCCAAAGGTGAGAGAAATCAAAAGCTTAAGGCTGATGGATGTAAGATTAATGGTAATGTATACCGTCCAGAAGTATGGACACCGGACGAAGCAAAAGGTGTTGACTTGCTTATTGTATCATTAAAGTATGGAGCACTTCCAGCAGCACTTGATGATATAAAAGCAGCAACAGGTGATAATACTATAGTTATGAGCCTTATGAATGGTGTAGACAGTGAAGATGTTATTGCAGAAAAGATAGGTGCTTCTCATATGTTATATTCACTTATTAAGGTAGCTTCAGCATATAAAGAAGGAAATGGGTATGTCTTTAATCCAGACACAACTCTTGGAATTATATATGGAGAGCTTAACGCACCATTTGACAGTGAAAGAGTACGTATGGTTAAGGAACTGTTTGAAAGAGGTAATATACATTTTCGGGTAACAAAGCATATTAAAGAGGAGATATGGTGTAAGTTCCGACTTAATGTGTGCAATAATCTTCCGCAGGCTATTCTTGGGGCAGGTGTTGGCTGTTACAGGGATAGTGTTCATATGAAGGCAATCAGTGAAGGTCTTCGTAAGGAGCTTGAGGCAGTTGCAGCAGCAAAAGGAATTGACATAAGCATTGTTGAGGGTTCTTCCGGCAGGGGCAGTGCAGTCCTTCCAACAGCAAGATATTCAACATTGCAGGATATCGATGCCAAAAGACATACGGAGATAGATATGTTTTCAGGTGCATTAATGAGAATGGGAAAAGAGCTTGGAATTCCTACACCATATAATGAGTACACTTATCATATGATAAAAGCTATTGAAGAAAAGAACGATGGCAGATTTAATTACAATAGTGATAATGAAGAGCTTACGTGGGCGAAATAGTTATGACTGAGAAAGAAAAGAAGAATTCGTGAGTACTAAGAATAAAAGGTCTTTTTCTGATTACAGAAGAAGACCTTTTAAGTATTTATTTTATTAAAGATAAAACTCCAGTTGATACAAGCTTGGTTACAAGCTTAGCCATTTCGCGTGGGGACTCAGGATTATCGCTTGAGAGCCACTGTTCGATAAGACCGACACAGCCGTAAAGTATAAAATTACCGTAATATTTACAGTTAATTGAAAGTTCAGGCGATAATTTACTGATTTCGGTCTGTATGCAGTACATATTATAAAGCTGGTGTATTTTCATAATAAATGAAATGTCACCATTAGGACCTATAAGCACGCGGAAAAGTTCGGCATTATCGCTTACAAATTCAAATATATCTAAGAATAAAGGATAAGGAAAATCCTTTGTATTCCTGGCATTATATTTTTGAAATATCTGTATGAACTTGTCGCTAAGCTCCTGTTCTATAGAGGCGAGCATATCGTATATATCTTTGTAATGCAGATAAAACGTGCCCCTGTTAATATCTGCCAGTTCACATAATTCCTTTACAGTTATGTCTTTGATGTTTTTTTGTTTCATCAGAGTGGAAAGGCTGTGAATAAGCAGTGTTTTAGTTCTCATTACACGTCTGTCTATATTATTTTCCATATATTACCCTTTCTTAAATCTTTCTTAATTAATTGACATATATCAACACAATGTCTATTAATCAACACTTTGTGCAAAACTGATTATTGAGCAAATATTATATGATAATTATAATTATTCTATAAAAATAATCAACACTATGTTTATAAACACAATAAGCAAAATGAAGAAAGGACGGTACATTTAAGAAACTGATTAATAATTAAAGTTTATTGAAGATTATTAGGATATTTAGTGAATTATATGTACAGAAGAATTTATGAAGGAAAAAGAAGAAAAGCAAAAGGGTAATTTTTGGCTTACGGCAGCCACATTTATTGTGAATAAACGTAAAGCAATAGAAATTCTTTTTATTCTTGCGATTATTTATAGTGTGTTATCTATCAATAAAGTACAGGTCAATCAGGATATTACATCATACCTGCCAGCCGATAGTGAGACAAGACAGGGATTGTCTATTATGGACGAACAGTTTGTTACATATGGCAGTGCTAAGGTTATGCTTACCAATGTCACCTATAATCAGGCAGACGAGCTTGTAAGCGAACTTGAGGACATTGATGGAGTTAAGCAGGTAACATTTGATGACTCATCAGACCATTATAAAGGTACAGATGCTTTGTTTGATATTACATTTGATGGAACGGAAGATGAGGATATAAGCAAACAGGCATTGAATGATGTCAAGGATACGTTATCAGATTATGACGTATATGTTTCAACGGAGGTTGGTTCGGAAGAAGATAGTGCGGAATCACTGTCAAAGGATATGAACATTATTCTTGTACTGGCAGTAATTATTATAGTAGTTGTGTTAATGCTTTCAACAAAGGCATATCTGCAAATTCCAGTATTACTCATAACATTTGGTGTTGCGGCAATTCTTAATATGGGAACTAATTACTGGTTCGGTACTATTTCGTCTATCACCAACTCGATAGCAGTAGTGTTACAGCTTGCACTGGCTATTGACTATGCGATTATTCTCTGCGACAGATTTATGGAGGAGCACGAAACGCTTAATGCAGAAGAAGCGGTAAAGGTTGCACTCTCAAAGGCTATTCCAGAGATTAGTTCATCATCACTTACAACTGTATCAGGTATGGTTGCAATGATGTTTATGCAGTTCAGGCTTGGTTATGATATGGGTATTATATTGGTTAAGGCCATTATTATAAGTCTTATATCAGTATTCTTTCTTATGCCGGGAGTGCTGCTTATATTTGCCAAGGGAATTGATAATACACATCACAAATGTTATGTGCCAAAGATTACAATTGTTGGTAAATTTGCTAATAAGACCAAATATATAATTCCACCTTTATTTATAGTATTTCTTATAGCAGCAGCTATATTTTCAAATAACTGCCAGTATATTTATGATACAAGCTCAATTGTGAGTGCGAAAAAGAGTAATGCTAAAATAGCAGAAGAAAGAATAGAGGATACATTTGGCAAGAGCAACCAGTTAGTTGTTATGGTGCCAAAGGGCGATTATGAGTCAGAGAAGAGAGTGTTAGGCAAATTAGATAATCTAAGCTATGTTACATCAACACTTGGTCTTGCAAATGTGTCAATTAATGATGATTATGTGCTTACGGATAAGTTAAATCCAAGGCAATTTGCTGAATTGATTGATATAGACAGAGAAGTAGTTGATGTGCTTTATATGGCATATGCTTATAATCAGGAGCAGTATGGTCCTGTATTTACAGGAGTTAATGATTATGAGGTTCCTATTATTGATATGTTCTTATTCCTTTATGACCAGTATAAGGAAGGTTATGTAACATTAGATAGAGATTTGGACGATAAGCTTAATACATTATATGATACACTCCACGATGCACAGTTACAGCTTCAGGGAAGCAATTATTCAAGATTTGTGCTTAACCTTTCACTTCCTGTAGAAGGTCAGGAAACATACGATGCATTGGAGGAAATCCGTGGTATTGCAGCTCAGTATTATGGCACAGATAATGTAGTCCTTGTTGGTAATTCTACAAGTGACCACGATCTTGAGTCATCATTTGCATCAGATAATATTATTATAAGCGTACTTACTGCACTTTTTGTTATGATAATTCTGTTCTTTACATTCCAGTCAGCAGGACTTCCAGTGCTTCTTGTTCTTACTATTCAGGGAAGTATATGGATTAACTTTGCTGTACCGGCATTACAGGGGCAGACAGTACAGCAATACAGATGGGTGCTACAATAGATTATGCGATTGTTATATCTAACAGGTATTTGCAGTTAAAGAAGGAAATGCAGCTTAAAGATGCAATGATTGAGACACTTAACCAGTCATTCCCAACAATATTTACATCAGGTTCAATTCTTACCTGTGCAGGCTTCCTTATAGGTGAGATTGCCTCTGATGCGACAGTTGCTTCAATAGGTGTTGCACTTGGACGAGGTACATTAATATCAATTATCCTTGTATTATTCGTGCTTCCACAGATACTTTTACTTGGAGATATAATTATTGAAAAGACAGCTCTTACAATGAATATTGCAAGACCACAGAAAGAAGTTGCCGGCAGGGTAAGAGTTACAGGACACGTCAAAGGTTATGTACAGGGTGAGATTGATGCTGACATTCAGGAACATTCCAGGGACAGATGAAGGTATCAGTTGATTCACTAATTCCAGGACGTCAGGGACAGGTTACATATGATAATACAGAGAAAGGAGATGAGCAGTAATGGTAAAGCTTAATACAAAATTTAATAAAATACTTGCAGTAATGCTGTCACTGCTCATTATCTTTGCGGCATTTGGAAATATTATTCCATATGTGGTACAGGCAGAGGAAGCTGACAGTGATGTTATAGTAATTTCCAGTGCCAGGGAACTTATTGAATTTGCCAATAACTGTAAATATGACAGTTACAGCAGGGGCAGGACAGTAAGACTTGCTACAGATATCAATTTATCTAATACAGATTTTAATGGAATACCATATTTTGATGGAACATTTGATGGTGCTAACCATACAGTAAGAAGCTTTAATGTCGATTATAAGGGTTCAGATTATGGCTTTTTCCGTTACCTTGGAGAAAATGCTTATGTATGCAATTTTAGTGTATCAGGAAGCGTTAATACATCTGGTTCACAGAAGAATATAGGAGGAATTGCCGGTGTTAATTATGGTACAATAACTAACTGCACATTTTATGGAAAAGTCAATGGTACAACATATGTAGGTGCGATTGCAGGAATTAATAAGCCGGGTGCTAATATAACTAACTGTCTTAGTGATGCTGTTGTTACAGCAACTAACCAGACAGGTGGAATAGCTGGCAAGAATGAAGGACTTATAAGTGAATGTGTATCAAGAAGCCGCGTTAATACAGATGAATTAGCTTCATCACTTGATGTCGGTGGAGTTGATGTTGGAACATTTAATATTACACAGCACGTTGTAGACCGTAACGATATGGGTGGAATAGCAGGTAATTCATCTGGTGTTATTTCATCGTGTACAAATTATGGAACAATTGGATATAACCATACAGGTTATAATGTTGGTGGTATAGCAGGAAGCCAGAATGGAAAGATACTTAACTGTACCAACGAAGGCGATATATACGGCAGAAAAGATGTCGGCGGTATTGTCGGACAGGCAGAGCCTTATATAGAGTCTGAATATTTACAGGACAGAATTGATACAATTCAGGGCTCTGTTAATAATATAAGCAATACATTAAACAGCTTGTCAGATTCAATGAGCAGTGCTTCATCTAAGACAAGAGATTATGCAGAAAGCATTACTAACCAGTATAAGGAAGATGCAGATGTATTAACGGACTCTTTAAAAGAAGTATCTGACTCTATGCAGGATAACCCTGATACAAGAGAGTATTTTGACAATATTGATAATGCTCTTAATAAGATAAAGGACATTCAGGGTGATGATAAAATTTTATCAGACTCCCAGAAAGATGCTATCGATGAGCAGTGGGATATCATTAATGATAATCTTAAGGACATCAGTAACACAATGGCAGATTCGAGTGATACAGCAGAAGACTTTGTAAAAGATGTGTCAGACCAGCTTGGAACAGGCAATATTACAGGAGATATTCAAGGTATTGTAAATGTTCTTGATGAACAGATACAGAATATTTCTGACAGTATCAATACCATTTCTTCACAGATTAACAATATAGGAAGTACAGTGAATGATACAGCACAGCTTGTTACAAGTGATGACAGTCATATAGAAGATATTTCCACGGCGGAAAATGCAAAGAATACAGACGGTGTTATAACTAAATCAGTGAACAGGGGAACTGTATACGGTGACCTTAATGTAGGTGGAATAACAGGAACTATGAACATTGAATATGATGTAGACCCTGAGTATGATCTGGATTTAAGAAGTTCAACAAATGTCAAGCTCCGTTCAACAGTCAATGACATAGTAATATACTGTGTTAATTATGGAGAGGTTACTTCCAGAAAAGATTGTGCAGGCGGAATAACTGGTTTGCAGGAATTAGGACTTATATATGGCTGCGAGGGCTATGGAAGTGTTAAGTCTGAAACTGGTGATTACGCAGGTGGAATAGCTGGTAACAGTGTCAGTTCAGTATCAGATAATTACAGCCTTTGCAATGTTGAAAGTGACAGTTATGCAGGTGGAATATGCGGGCAGGGATACACAGTTAAGAATAATGTGTCCATTGCAACAATCAGCGGTGATGGTGAGAAAAAGGTGTGATTGCCGGAACTACTGATTCAGAAGGAAGCGTAAGAAATAACATATTTGTGAGTGACATTTTAGGCGGCATAGATGATATTAATTATAGCGGTATTGCTGATAAGGTGACTTATGATTATGTTATGTCACTTGATAATATTCCAGAAGGCTTTCATCAGATAACAATAACATTTAAAGCTGATGATTACGTTGCTGGAACTAAGGTAATAGCCTACAATGGCAATATTACAACATCAGACCTGCCATCAATACCAAAGAAAGACGGATATTATGGCGAATGGTACCGGCAGATATTACAGTAAGTCCTATAACACAGAATAAAGTTGTTGAGGCAGAATATCACCTCTGGACAGAAAGTCTTGCATCTAATGAGAAAATGCAGATGGCAAAATATTATTCCTTGCAGAAGGTAAGTTCTACAACGATGACAAGCTTGTAACCAGGACTTGTGACATAAGCGGTCTGTCAGGAGATGTAGTATATGCTTATAGCTGGCAGATATTAAGCTCTCACACAAGCCAGCAGGATACTGTTACAGGGCATTTTCTTGTAGAAGATAGTGATGGCAGCAATGAAATATGGTATGTAGATAAAGACGGCAACAACTGGGTCAAAGCAGACGCGAAAAAGAACGGCAGTTACATAACAGCCGTAATCCCATACGAAGCCGATTTTGCCCTTATACACAAGAGCTCCAACAAAATAATCTACTACATAGCCGCCGCTATAGCCATAATACTTCTTGCCACAATAATAATAATAAAGCACAAGAAAGCCAAACCAACAGGTAAGTAGTAAGAAACAAAAGCCAATATAAGATATGAAAAAATGCTCCCATCCAGCTAACAGGTAAATCCCAATTCACCAATCATCTGGAAAGGAGCATTTTTAAATATCATACCAAAGCGAATAATATACGATATAGTCATAACACTCTACAGAGTTCATCTACAAAGAACAGTGTCCACACGTCACAACAATCTGCACCAAGTTGTGAGCCTATGCTATATTGCAAGCTGGGTACTGTTGAAGCCGCCGGTACTTAGCGGCTGTCCTTTAGCCGCTTAGTATCCGCTGCGGTTTCAAGTAGCGAGAGCGTGCCCAGCGGTAATATAGCAGAGCCTCGCAACGTCCGTTAGTAATAGCTGTCCGTCATTCATCACTGCTTTTTGGAATTACTCTAACACAAGTAAAAGCGCCATCTTAAACTTTCCATTAGCTGTCACACTATGAAGTCCATTTTTTTCAAAACGGAAACATTCACCTTCTGAAAGCTCATAATCTTTACCTTCATATCCTATAGTTGCCTTGCCTTCAAGTGCAAATACGATAGCATTACCAGGTGCTCTGTGAGGTGTAAGACCTGTTCCTTCGTCAAATGCCATAAGCACATACTTCATATCAGGAGTGCTTACAACATCCATATTGGCAATACTGCCTTCTTCGTAAGATATAAGGTTCTTAAGTGCAAATACTTCATTAGTTTTTACGTTAGCGTTCATATTAATATCCTTTCCTGTACATATAATCTCTGTATACACAATTCCGTTAGATGTCTGCATTCCGCATAATGTACCAGCAGGTACAATAAGCAGTTCATCTGGCTGTAATTTAATAATCTCTGGTTCTTCTCCAATAATGAATTCTCCCCAGCCAGAAGCTCCAATATACATAGTCATTCTGTCATAGCTTTCCTGACTTATGGAAGTATCCTTTCCCATAGAGAAATAAGTTACTTTGGTAGAATTGCCAAGCTTGGAATCTCTTGAGATAGTCATACCATTTCTTGTCGGGCGAAGTTCTTCAATACTAAATTTCATAATCCTCCAATCTGATGAATAGGGTACATCTAATAGGTGTGGTTGTATAATAATTCTTGTTACAATTTAGAATATAACCTATAATTATATAAATGGGAAGTACGCACATTTAGGTTATATACTTTCCTTTAGGTTAGTGTGGAGTGAAAAAATTCTGGCGGAGGGGTAATGGAGGACGGACGTTGTGGAGGACGTGTTGTATTACCGCTGGGCACGCTCTCGCTACTTGAAACCGTAGCGGTACTAAGCGGCTAAAGGACAGCCGCTTAGTTTTTTGATAACTTAGGAAGGAGTTGGATTTATGAAAGAGATGTGTAGTTTGTGTTGTCAGACGGGGGAGGGGATTGGTGATACGGATTTTGGGTATACTTTGTCGCTTATAAGTGGGAAGTATAAGCTTGTGATTATGTACTGGCTGGCTAATCATAAGGAGGTTATGAGGTATAGTGAGCTTAAAAGATGTATGGGAAATATATCACATAAGACACTTAGTGCCACATTAAAGGAGATGGAGGCGGACAGGCTTATTGTAAGAAAAAGAGTATCCTCAAATTCCACCAAAAGTAGAGTACAGCCTGTCAGAAAGAGGTAAGTCTTTAGTACCTGTTCTTGTTGCAATGTGCAAGTGGGGTGGAGAGCACAGAGATGATAAATAAATATATTGACATTTTATTAACTATGTATTATTGTGCTAATAGAGTAATACAATAATACAATGTAAGGCACATATATTGTTTATGCATTACTACCATATGGGAATTATCAATATTGATTATAAGCAGGAGGAATAAGTTATGAGTTGGAACTTTAGTAACGATGTCCCTATATATCTGCAAATAATGGAGCATTTTAAAGTTCAGATAGCCAGCGGAAAGCTTGAGGTCGGCGATAAGATTCTGCCGGTGAGGGAGCTGGCATTGGAGGCAGGAGTTAATCCTAACACAATGCAGAAGGCTTTATCAGAGCTTGAAAGAGAAGGCTATCTTGAATCACAGAGAACATCTGGAAGATTCGTTGCAGACAGAGGTAAACAGATAGACAGGTTAAAGCAGGATATGGCTCTGGAGCTTTGTGAGAGCTTCTATAATGGAATGAAAAAGATAGGTTTTACTCCAGAAGAAGCAATTGCAGAGTATAAGGAATATATCAGCCATATAGAGGAATAAAAGTTATAACAGGGAAATTATAACAGTGCTTTAATTTATCTTGGAATGGAGGATATATGAGCAATTTGGTGGAGATTAAAGAATTAGGCAAATGCTACGGCAAGAAAAAGGTTATGAATAATCTGTCACTTTCCCTGGAAAGTGGCAGGATTGTAGGAATATTAGGTTCTAACGGAAGTGGCAAGAGTACACTTATTAAGATGATGGCAGGCGTGCTTAAGCCAACTTCAGGACAGATTACAATTAATGGGTATCCGGTTGGTGTTAATACTAAGAAGATAGTGTCATATCTTCCAGAAAGAACATACCTTAATCCATCTATGAAGGTAAAGGAAGCAGTTGATTATTTTGCGGATTTCTATGAGGACTTTTCCAAGCAGAAAGCACTTGATATGCTTGAAAAGTTCGGAATTAATGAGCAGGATAAGATAAAGTCACTTTCTAAGGGAACAAGGGAGAAGGTGCAGATAGTTCTTGTTATGAGCAGGGAAGCAAAGCTGTATCTTTTAGATGAGCCTATGGGAGGTGTAGACCCTGCGGCAAGAGACTACATTTTACGGACAATAATAAGCAATTATAATGAAGATGCGACAGTTGTTATAACAACACATCTTATCAGTGATATAGAAAATGTTCTTGACGAGGTTGTATTTATAAAACAGGGCGAGGTATATCTTAAGGAGTCAGTTGATGATATAAGAACCAAATACAATAAGAGTGTTGACGCATTATTCAGGGAGGTGTTCGTATGTTATTAACAGCAGGCAGATTAATAAAATATGATTTGAAAGAATTATTTAAAAAACACATTGCATTATATATAGTTACATTACTTGCAGCATTTGGGTGCTGGGCATTACATATGTTGTCAGAATATGTTCCGGATAATGGCATTACACCAGTGGCATATCCGGTTATGATAGCAGTTTATGTAATTGTATGCGTAGTTTTATTTATTGTAAGCATAGTATTTGTGATATTATATTTTAGAAGAAGCACGTTAAAAGATGAGGGCTATCTTACCCACACACTTCCAGTTCCTGTATGGCTTATATATGTATGCAAGCTTATATCAGGATATATTATATATCTTGTTAATTTTGTAGTGATTATTGTTTCTGTATGTATATCAATTGCAAGGGTGGACTGGATATGGAGAGTGCCAGAGAGTATTAATGAGCAGTTAAATGTGTTAGGATATAAAGGCAGTTTCTGCACATTAATAATTATATTGATTATATTGTCAGGGATATATATGTATGCAATGTTCTTTTTCTGTATGTGTATGGGATATACAGCCAATGGCAACAGGGATGCATTCTCATTTGTAACATATATTGCAGTGTATATTGTTGGACAGATATTGAATGTTATTGTGCTTTTACTTACGCCAATAAAGGGGAATGGTAATATGTTTGAAGAGATGATTAAGGAATCTGTAACGGGAAGTGATGTGGCATTTACGTTTGAAGAATTCGGACATATTATGACAGGTTCGGTTGTGGTGTCAGTAGTTATGTTTATTGCGTTTGTGGTTGCCTCAATATATATACTCGATAAGAAATTAAATCTTGAATAATAATTTTAAAGCTTAATTTCTGGTAACTATTATTTAAGAAGTCTTTTTTACAAGAGAATTACTTAAGGAGCAGTATTATGGCAAGAAGTACGGATTTGACAAAAGGAAATATAACGAGAGGCTTATGGGGATTTGCACTTCCTCTTATGTTAGGAAATGTATTACAGCAGCTTTACAATCTTGTAGATACGTGGGTTGTTGGACGATATGTAGGTGATAATGCACTGGCGGCAGTAGGTTCGTCATATACGCTTATGACATTTCTTACATCAGTAATTATAGGCTTGTGTCTTGGCAGCAGTTCATTTGTGTCTATGGCATATGGCAGAAAAGATGTTAAGGCTATCCGTAATGGAATATTCTTATCATCATCTATGATAGGTGCAATTGCTGTTGTGATTATGGCATTGTTCTATATATTAGTTGATAAGATTATATTACTTTTGCAGGTTCCGTATGAAATTGCCGGAGATATGAAAGAGTATCTTATATATGTGTTTATAGGTTTTATTGCAATATACATATATAATTATGTGTCTAATATATTAAGGGGAATTGGCAACTCGGTAGTTCCCCTTGTATTTCTATCAGTGTCTGTTGTGCTTAATATATTTTTAGATATATTGTTTGTGGCAGGTTTTAATATGGGAATTAAGGGTGCGGCAGCAGCAACAGTGATAGCACAGTATATATCTGGAATAGGAATATTTATATATATGATTGCGGCTTATCCTGAATACAGGATACATAAAGATGATATGCAGTTTAATAAAGAGAATATAACGAATATATTTTCTTTATCAGGCTTTACCTGTCTTCAGCAGTCAGTTATGAATTTTGGAATATTATGCGTACAGGGAATAGTAAACAGTTTTGGTACAGTGATTATGGCAGCATTTGCAGTGGCTGTAAAGATAGATACCATAGCATATATGCCGGTACAGGATTTTGGAAATGCGTTTTCAGTATTTGTTGCACAGCGTTACGGGGCAGGGCAGAGACAGCGTATTAAGAAAGGGATAAAGCAGTCAGTAGTAAGCGTTATTATATTCTGCGTGTGCATAAGTGCGGTTGTATGTGGATTTGCAGGCACATTTATGGGCATATTTGTTGATAATTCCAGCGTGGACGTAATTAATGCGGGAGCTGTGTATCTTAGAATAGAGGGAACATTTTATATAGGAATTGGAATATTATTTATGCTGTATGGCTATTACAGGGCAATCAATAAGCCGATGATGTCAGTTGTGCTTACAGTGATATCACTTGGAACAAGAGTTGTGCTTGCATACACTTTATCTGGAATATCAGCAATCGGGGTTATTGGAATTTGGGTGGCTATTCCTATCGGCTGGTTCTTAGCAGATGCGGCAGGGATTATTTATTACATTTTTAAAGCAGGTAAAAGCCACATATAAGTGTGACATAAGCGTGGCAGAAATGTGAGCGGAAATGGAGAAGAATAATGAGCAGGATATTAGTTGTTGAGGATGATGAGGTATTACGAAATGAGCTTATTGAACTTTTGCGTAATGAAGGATATGAGGCAGAATATATAAGTACATTTTCAGATACGGCAGGACAGATTATAAAATCAAAGCCAGATCTTGTGCTTCTGGATATTAACATTCCAGAGCTTAATGGAGAGCTTGTATTAAGAAAGTTAAGAAAAGAGGCGGATATACCGGTAATTATGGTGACGAGTAGAACATCAGAGAGTGATGAGGTGCTGTCAATGAGCTATGGGGCAGATGATTATATAACCAAGCCATATAACCCGACAATACTTATGCTTAGAATATCAGCTGTAATAAAGAGGACAAGAAAGCAGGACAGCAGTGAGGAAGATACAGGTGAGAAGGAATATACCAGTATAGGGAAGCAGCTGTTAATACTGCGAAAGGAACATTAAGCCGTGGGGAGAAAGAGCTCGTGCTTACCAAGAATGAGATGATAATATTCTTAAGTCTGCTTAACAATATAGGAAAGATTGTATCAAGAGATGAACTTATGACGGCACTGTGGGATAACGAGGAATATATTAATGATAATGCACTCACTGTTAATATAAGCAGGTTAAGAGCGAAGCTTTCGGATTTCGGATACGAAGATGCGATAGAAACAAGAAAGAAACAGGGTATTGTCTTGTATGAAATTAAAAGAATATATAAAAGATGAGTTGTTTAAAATTATACTTATTATTGTATATATAATACTTATATGTGGGCTTCTGTGTGCATTTAACTTCGGAGTACAGATGGCGGCACTTATGGCTGTACTTGCAGCCATATTTTTTATTATAATGTTCATATGGGATTTTTGCAGAAAACGGAATTTCTATAACAGTCTTATTGATAATACACAGAGGATTGATAAGAAATATCTTGTTATTGAAACACTGGATGAGCCGGAATTCTATGAGGGAAACCTTGTGTATACAGCGATGTATGACATTAATAAATCTATGATTGAGCATATTAACCAGTACGAGAGGGGACAGCAGGATTTTAAAGATTTCATAGAAATGTGGGTTCACGAGATAAAGCTTCCGATAGCAAGCCTTACGCTTATGTGCCACAATGACAAAGAGCATATAGATAAGAAATTTATTACACAGCTTAACAGGCTTGATGATTATGCAGACAAGGTACTTTATTATGTGAGGTCAGAAAATGCAGAGAAAGACTACTCATTTGGAAAAGTTAATCTCAAAACAATTATTAACAAGACGGCAGTTAAGAATAAAGACATAATATTAAGCAACAACATAAGTCTTAATGTCCACGACATAGATACTTATGTTAATACTGATGCCAAATGGCTTGAATTCATAGTCAATCAGATTATAAGCAACAGTATTAAATACAAAAAGACATCAGGAGAGGCTTATATCGAAGTATATTCAGAGCAAAGACAGGACAGTGGCACAGACAAAGTGGGGTATGCTGTGCTTCATATAAAGGATAACGGAATTGGAATACCAGCTAAAGATATAGATAAGGTATTCATTAAATCTTATACAGGTTCTAACGGAAGAAATAACGCCAAATCAACAGGAATGGGCTTGTATATTGCTAAAAATATGTGTGGCAAGCTTGGACATAATATAAAGATAAAGTCAATTGAGAGAGAATATACAGAGGTTGAAATAACATTTTACGGGGACAGCTATTACAACCCGGTTAATATTGAAAAGTCCGATATTATAAAGAATTAATATTACAGAAAGTTAATATTATACAAAGCCAATATTACAAAAATGTAACATTGCGTAATATTAGAATTACGACAGATAACAAAATCCTTATTACAATGTAGAGGAAGTCAAGTGATTGGCAGATATGAGCCTTAGAGGTTTCGTATACAGAAATGGAGGATTTTATATGAGTGAGAATATTTTGAGAATTCAAAATGTAGAGAAATACTATGGCAGCAGGAATAACCTGACTAAAGCGATAGATGACATATCGTTTGATGTAAATAAGGGTGAATTCGTTGCTATTATGGGTGCTTCGGGAAGCGGTAAGACAACACTTCTTAACTGCATATCTACAATTGATAAGGTTACAAGTGGCAATATATATGTAGACGGCAATAATATTACACAGCTTAAAGGAAGTGCTCTTAACAGATTCAGAAGAGATAAGCTGGGATTTATATTTCAGGATTTTAATCTTCTGGACACACTTACAGCATATGAGAATATTGCACTTGCATTGTCAATCAGAAATGATTCTCCTGAGATAATTGACAGGGCAGTAAAAAATGTAGCAGAACAGCTTGATATAACAGAGATATTAAATAAATATCCCTACCAGATGTCAGGTGGACAGAAACAGAGAGTTGCTTCTGCAAGGGCAATTATAACAAGTCCAAGTCTGGTGCTTGCCGATGAGCCGACAGGAGCTCTTGACTCAAGAGCTGCTAAGCTTCTTCTTGAAAGGTTTAATATGCTTAACAGGGAATTGCAGGCGACAATACTTATGGTAACACACGACTCATTTACTGCAAGTTATGCAAGCAGAATTATATTTATCAAGGACGGTAAGATATTCCACGAGCTTAACCGTGGTGATGATGACAGGAAGACCTTATTTAACAAGATAATAGATGTTGTTTCATTATTGGGAGGTGACGCGGGCGATGCTCTTTAAACTATCATTTTCTAATATGAAAAAAGCCTGAAGGATTATGCGGTATATTTCTTCACGTTAATACTCGGTGTTGCGATATTTTATCTTTTTTAATGCAATCGAAACACAGACAACTATGCTTAAAATATCAGAAGACACAAGAGAGATAGTAAAGCTTATTAATACAACACTTTCGGGAGTAAGTGTATTTGTTGCATTTATACTTGGATTTCTTGTTATATATGCAAGTAATTTCCTTATGAAGAAGAGAAAAAAGGAATTTGCATTATACATTCTTCTTGGAATGGGAAAAAGGAAAATATCACTTATACTGTTTCTTGAAACACTGATTATAGGTGTTATATCGTTAGGAATAGGACTTATGGCAGGAATAGGACTTTCACAGGTTACAAGTATATTTGTTGCCAATATGTTTGGGTTAACATTGAGAAATACAGATTTGTATTTTCTCATCAGGCATTTGTAAAGACATTGATATATTTTGCAATTATATATGTTATCGTAATACTCTTTAATATGTTCTGCGTTAACAAATATAAGCTTATAGACCTTCTTACAGGAAGCAGAAAGGCAGAAAAAGCAACTAACAAAAAAATCCATATATATGTGCAGTTGTATGGATAATATCAGTTGTACTGCTTGCATTTGCCTACTATAAGGTATCAGATAGCAGGAATCTTGAGTTAGTTACTGACCTTGCCAAATATATAGTGATGGGCTGTGCAGGCACATTTTTATTCTTCTGGTCATTATCAGGAATTATGTTCTCAGCAGTACATTCTATGAAAAAGGTGTACTATAAGGGGCTTAACAGCTTTGTGTTCCGTCAGATGAGCAGCCGTATGAACAGCAACGTGTTCGCAATGACAGTTATATGCCTTATGATGTTTATAACAATATGCGTATTATCAAGCGGACTTACAGTGCGTAATTCACTTGTACACAATATTGATATGCTATCACCAGCAGATGTGCAGATAGAGAAGGCACTTTATTCAGATGATGAGGCAGAATTGATTAAAGATTATTATAAGAGAAAAGATATTGACCTTGAAGATATTCTTAAAGATATAGTAGATGTGTATGTATACAATACAAGTGAACTTACAATTAATGATACTTTAGGAAATACAGAAGCAGCGAAGGCTAATAATCCGGATATCGCAGATAATATTGATTCATCATATTTTGATGCATATTATTCTGAAGATATTATGAAACTTAGTGATTATAACAAGGTGGCAGCTCTGTATGGTAATGAACAATACAGTCTTAGTTCTGATGAATATATAATTGTTGCAGACTTTAAGTCGATGGCAGAAGTGCGAAACAAAGCCTTAGATAAGGGAGTAAAGATTGCTTTAAATGGGAAATTGTTAAAGCCAAAATATAATCGTTGTTCGGATGGTTTTGTCCAGATGTCATCTAACCATATAAATATAGGAATTGTGGTTGTGCCAGACGAAGTACTTGAAACAATGCTTCCAACAGGTGAAGATTATATTGGTAATTATAATATACCAGAGGGTGATGAACGTGAGGCAGTTGATAAAAAGATTGTAAAGATAGCGAATGGTGCTGGTAAAGAAGGTATTATAATGGATATTAATACGCTTATTTCAGTAAAAGAGAATTCAATGGGACTTGGTGCTATGATAGCATTTATAGCATTGTACATTGGACTTATATTCCTTATATCCGGAGCAGCAATACTTGCATTAAAAGAACTGTCAGAAAGTGCCGACAATCTTGGCAGATATAAGATACTTAAAAATCTTGGAACAGACAATAGCAAAATCAATCACGCAGTATTAAAGCAGACAGCGATATTCTTTGGAATACCAATGTCTCTTGCAATAATACACTCAATATTCGGAATGAGGGTAAGCTATATGGTGATGGAACTGCTTGGTACGGAATATATGGTACAGTCAATAATAATGACCGGAGTGTTTATACTTTTGATATATGGAGGGTATTTTGTTATAACTTATAATAGTTGTAAGAATATGATAAAGAATATTTGATTGGGCAATTGGGGAGATTTGGGAATGATGTAGGTTGTGAGGGATTGGGGAGAGCTGGCACAGGCAACGGCGACACGCTTGCGCTTAAGTGTCGCTCGCAGCGGTACTAAAGCGCTAAAGGACAGCGCTTAAGTGCCGGCGGCTCCCCATCGTCTTCTTATGCCTGTGCCAGCTCTCCCCAATCCTAATCTACATTATTGGCAGGAATGAGAGAGTTTACTTCTTTGCCAGTAAATATTGTTAAATAAATATAAACATATTGACAGAACTATAGTTAAATGATAATATGCGAAATGCAAATGATTTGCAAATTTAATGCAAATTACAATGCATTTCGCATTTTTTATAAAAAGGGAAGCCATTAAAGTAAATTAGCAATTAATGACCTCCCTCACAAGAAAGGAGCCGTACACAATGCCTAAAACATATCACACCAAAGCTACCCAGGAAATCGAACAATATCTTTCACTCCAGAAAGACAAGAGCTTCTGCGTGGCTGACGTATATCATTACCTTGAAAGCAACAATGTAGATGTAAACCAGTCAACAGTGTACCGTACGCTCGACAGAATGACAGATAATGGAGTGCTTGTGCGTTTTAAGACAGCAAGCAGTGGTAATTATTATTATAGAATATCAGATGAGCATAATAATTGTGATGCACATCTTCATATGCAGTGCCGTAAGTGTGGAAAGGTTATGCACCTTGACTGTGCATTTATGGACGAAATAAGAAAAAATCTTATGAAACAATATGGATTTACACTTGAATGTAATGGCTCAACTTTAAGCGGTCTTTGCAGGAATTGCAAAGAGGAGCAGGGTTAGAATGGAGGAAAGATAATATGCAGAATAAGCATTTTAATATAGATATAAAAATGGCAGGAAAAAGAATAAAAGCATTATTTATGAGGACTGTTCTTCTGATTGGTACATTTTCAATGCTGTTATTAACAGGCTGTTCATCAGATACAGGGTATGATGATGACAGGATAAGTATTGTGTGTACAACATTCCCACAGTACGACTTGCTAAGTCAGATAATAGGTGATAATTCCGATAAATTCAGGCTGACACTTCTTATTAATGGTGGAGTGGATTTACACAGTTACCAGCCTTCAGCTAAGGATATGACTAAGATTTCATCAGCAGACGTGTTTGTGTATGTCGGAGGTGAGTCTGATGCGTGGGTTCTTGATGCGGTAAGGGAAACTAAGAACAATGATATGATAAAAGTCAATATGATGGAGCTTATAAGCGACAGGACTAAAGAGGAAGAGGTAATAGAAGGTATGCAGGAGAGCCGTTTCCAGTTCAGGCATACACACACACATTCCCATAGTGCAGACGATCACAGTGATGACCACGCAGATGAGCATAGTGATGACCATACAGCAGATGACCACGCAGATGAATATACGGCAGGTGACCATAGCGAAGATAATCACGCAGACGACCACAGTTTGGAGGCAGGGCACAGTCACACAGACGAGGATATTGAATATGACGAGCATATATGGCTTTCATTAAAAAATGCGGCTGTATTAACACAGTATCTTGCGGATATAGTCAAGGATTTGGATAAAGATAATTCGCAGTTATACCAGGATAACGCTGATGCGTATATAAATCAGCTTGCCGGACTTGATAGTGATTATGAAAATGTATGTGAGAATTCAAGGCTTAAGACAGTTATATTTGGCGACAGATTTCCATTCAGGTATCTTGTTGATGATTACGGAATTGATTATTATGCCGCATTTGCAGGCTGTTCAGCAGAAACAGAGGCAAGTTTTAAGACAGTTACATTTCTTTCTGGCAAGATAGACGAGATAGGAACAGGAAGCATACTTGTAATTGATGGTTCTGATAAAAGAATAGCTAACACTATTAAGGGCAATACAAGCCAGAAGAATCAGCAGATACTTACTATGGATTCAATGCAGTCGGCAGGGACAGATGATGCAGATTATACATATCTGAATGTTATGAGTAATAACCTTGTCGTATTAAAACAGGCTTTACAATAGATTTTAATGTCAGATGTGAACGATAATTTTTGTGTTTATTATGATTATAAGAGAATGTTTATCAATAACAATTGATAAATAGGAATTGAGAAAGGAAAAGAAAATGTCATATATAGAATGTGAGAATTTGGCTTTGGGATATGAGGGCAAGGCAGTTGTATCAGGTCTTAATTTCAAGGTCAATAAAGGTGATTATTTATGTGTGCTTGGTGAAAATGGAGCTGGAAAAAGTACACTTATAAAGACACTGCTTAACCTTATAGATAAAGTATCAGGAAGGATAGAATATGGTGATGGCCTTAAGGATTATGAGATAGGTTATCTTCCACAGCAGACAGTTGTACAGAAGGATTTTCCAGCTACTGTATGGGAAGTTGTTCTGTCAGGAACACTTGCAGGAAGCGGATTTAAGCCATTTTACGGAAAGAAAGAGAAAAGTCTTGCAATTGAGAAGATGAGAGAGCTTGATATTACAGACCTTAAGAAAAAAATGTTACCGCAATCTTTCAGGCGGACAACAGCAGAGGGTCTTACTTGCAAGAGCACTCTGTGCAACTTCCAAGGTAATACTTTTAGATGAGCCTGTTACAGGTTTAGACCCTAAGGTGACAGCAGAATTTTACGAGCTATTAAAGAAGCTTAACGATAAAGGAATAACAGTAATTATGGTGTCCCACGACCTTCAGTCGGTATCATATGCGACACATATTCTTTATCTTGACAGTAAAGACAGCTTTTTTATGGTACTAAGAAAGAATTTATGCAAAGCGACAAAGCCAATGTATTTGGACAGATGGAAGGAGATGAGGAGTAATGAGTGGCTTTATACAGGAATTTCAGTTTTATATGTCATATCCATTTGTAAGATATGCGCTTATCGTAGGCGTGCTTATCTCTTTATGCTCATCACTTCTTGGCGTGACACTTGTGTTAAAGAGATTTTCCTTCATAGGAGATGGCTTGTCACACGTTGCATTTGGTGCACTTGCAATAGCTACAGTGTTAAAGATTGCTAATGTAAATATATTCATTATGCCTGTAACAATAGTGTGTGCGATATTGCTTCTTAGAACAGGAACTAACACGAAATTAAAGGGTGATGCAGCAATAGCTATGCTTTCAGTAGGCTCAATGGCAGTTGGTTACCTTATATTAAATGTGTTCTCAGTATCCTCAAATGTATCAGGAGATGTGTGTTCCACACTTTTTGGTTCGACATCAATCCTTACACTTACAGGCTCAGAAGTTATTATGTGTGTAATAGCCTCACTTGTAGTCGTTGCATTTTTTATAATATTTTATAACAGAATATTCTCAGTGACATTTGATGAGAATTTTACACGCTCAATGGGCAAAAATACTAATGTATACAATCTTATGATAGCAGTTATAACAGCAGTAATAATCGTGCTTGCAATGAACCTCGTAGGCTCACTGCTTATAACAGCCCTCTTAGTATTTCCGGCCTTGTCAGCGATGAGAGTAATGACAAGCTTCAAATCAGTTATAATATACTCAGCAATCCTTTCAGTATTTGGGGCAGTATTTGGAATAATAATATCAATATTTACCTCAACTCCAGTAGGTTCGACAATCGTAACGATATATATTCTCATTTTCATAATTAACTGCATAATTGGAAGAATTCTGAGAGTATGATATAATATGACTACTTCGTAGTCACTTAGAAGTTTCTTCGAAACTTCGGATGCGTGGAAAAGCAACGCAGGGCATATGATATAATGAGCACAAAAAAAAAAATCAGCATACAATTAAATATAATACAGATATTAAACAGTGAGTAGCATTTTGCATAAATCCGACTGATGTCAGATTGGCTATCTCACTGCTTTTTTTTGTTTTTATTAGAATATTTTTATTGGAATTAATTCAGGAGGTGTTTATGAAAGATACTTATTCCAAGATAAAAGATAATTATAATTGCCCATTTAATCTTATAGATGACCTGATAGGTGGAAAGTGGAAGCTTAGGATAGTTGCACACATAATAAATGGCGACAACAGATTTTCTATATTACAGAAAAAAATTGATGATATAACACCAAAGGTATTGATGTCACAGTTAAAGGAATTAGAGGCAAGCGGACTTATTAACAGAAATGTAATAAAGGAAATGCCGCCAAAGATAGTAGTATATGAAATCAATAAGGAATATAGCGATATTGTTGATATAGTTGATAATTTAGAACAATTTGCTAAAGGTTATAGTAATAGAAATGATATAGCAACGGAGAATATCAGGTATGAAAAATAGAGCTCAAAGTTACAAAAAGTAAGTTATAGACATACTAAATTAGTATGTAATATAATTTGCTGGTCACAAGTTAGCAATAACTAACAAAAGTAAGGAAAGGAGGAACTATGGGTTGAAAAAGTACTGTACAGAAATTATTCTTGCAATAATTCTGCTTGCATTATCATTAATATCTATATTTGTTGGTGTTATTGATATAGATATCAAAGATTTATTAACAAATGATAATAATGCATTGATGATATTTGTTGTTTCAAGATTACCTAGATTGTTAGCAATTATATGTACAGGTATGGGAATGAGTGTTGCAGGACTTATAATGCAGCAGCTATGTATGAACAAGTTTGTATCGCCAACAACAGGAGCAACGATTTCATCAGCACAGCTTGGAATTCTTCTGGCATTATTATTTATTCCTAATTCAACATTATGGCAGAGAGCGGGTTTTGCTTTTGTAACGGCTATTCTTGGTACCTGGGTATTTGTCTGGTTTATTCAGAAAGTTCAATATAAAGATGTGGTAATGGTTCCTCTCGTTGGAATTATGTTTGGTAACGTTATAGGCGGTATAACTAATTTCCTTGCATATAAGTATGAAATGACACAGGCGTTATCCACTTGGCTTGTTGGACATTTTTCATTAGTACTTAAAGGAAGATATGAAATAGTCTATATGGTTGTGCCTCTTATTATATTAGCATTTGTATTTGCTAATCATTTTAATATAGTTGGTATGGGAAAAGATTTTTCTAAAAATCTTGGTGTTCCATATGATATTGTGTTGTTTGGAGGACTTATAATTGCCGCAATGATAACGGCTTCTGTTGTTGTTGTCGTTGGTTCAATTTCTTACATAGGTTTAATTGTTCCTAATATAGTGGCAATGTTTAAGGGTGACAAAATAAGAGGAACGCTTATTGATACCGCTTTATTTGGTGCAATATTTGTTCTGGTCTGCGATATGATTGGCAGAATTGTGATTAAACCATATGAATTACCAATTGAGCTGATTGTTGGAATATTAGGAAGCATTATATTTATAGGAATGCTTTTATACAGATTAAGATATGGAAGAAAAGAAATTGATATAAAGAAAATTTTATTTAAAGATACGAATGGAGTAGGTTATGAACAAAAGAGCTTATAGAAAAAATATTATAAAGCTTATTGTTATTGCATTAATAGCCATTATTATTGTTGCGGCATTTCTTTTTATAGGTGTTAAGTTTCATAATCATAAACTTCTAAGATATGCAATGAAATTAAGAATACCTAAAGTGATTGCGATGATAATAACAGCATTTGCAATAGGAGCGGCAACGATAATATTTCAGTCTGTTATTAATAATACAATTGTTACACCGTGTCTATTGGGAATGAATGCCTTATACACACTTATACATACATCAGTTGTCTTTGTGTTAGGTTCAGGAAGTATATTATTTACCAATGATAATCTTAGTTTTCTTGTAGACCTTGTACTTATGGGAATTATAGCGACTGTTGTATATAGCTGGCTTTTTAAGATGACAGGGCATAACGTGCTGTATGTATTGCTTGTTGGAACAGTATTGACTTCATTTTTCTCAAGTATCCAGAGTACATTGACAAGGGTTATGGACCCTAATGAATATGACACGCTTCTGACTTCACTTGTAGCAAGCTTTAGTAATATTAATTCAGAGATAATTATATTTTCGGTGATTATACTTGCACTTATAGGTGTGATTTTTAGAAAAAGAACTTGCACTGCTTGATGTAATAACTCTTGGAAAAGAACAGGCAATTAACCTGGGTGTTGATTATGACAGATGTATAAGAAGATTGTTACTGGCTGTAACTTTTTGTGTATAGCAGTTGCAACAGCTATGGTTACCTGATATCATTTCTGGGGCTGATTATTGCTAATATTTCAAGACAACTGTTAAAAACATACAGACATACACAGCTTATAGCTGGTGCGGCGTTAATGGGTGTAATAGCACTTATTGGAGGACAGTTTATAGTTGAAAGAGTGTTTGTGTATTCTATTCCAATAAGTGTATTTATAACAGTTGCAGGTGGTATATATTTTCTATATTTAATATTGAAAGGAAGCAGGCATAATTCATAAAATAATTTGAAGGGAATTACAGTTATGCAGATTAGCCATATTATTAAAAAAATATGATGAAAAGACAGTTGTCAATGATGTGAGCTTTTCACTTCCAAAAGGGAAGGTGACATCGCTGATTGGACCCAATGGTGCAGGAAAGTCAACTGTTATGAGTATAATATCAAGACTTATTGCAGCAGATAATGGTTCAGTTGTTATAGAAAAGAAAGATATAAACAAATGGAATAGCAAGGAATTATCAAAGCATCTGGCAATACTTACACAGACTAATAATATCCAGATGAAGCTTACTGTAGAAGAACTTGTTGCATTTGGAAGATTTCCTCATTCAGGAGGAAGACTTAATAGTAAAGATAAGGAAGTGATTGACAAAGCTATTGACTATATGGAATTAGAAACTTTCAGGGAAAGATTTATAGATGAACTTTCAGGCGGACAAAGGCAGAGAGCATATATAGCTATGGTTATAGCACAGGACACAGAATATGTTCTTTTAGATGAGCCGACTAATAATCTCGATATCTATCACGCAAGTAATCTTATGAAGATAGTAAGAAGATTATGTGATGAACTTGGAAAAACAGTAATACTTGTATTGCACGAGATTAATTATGCGGCATTTTATTCTGATTATATATGTGCATTTAAAGACGGAAAGATTGCTTCATTTGGTACAGTTGAAGAAGTTATAACTAAGGAAAACTTATCTTCTATATATAATGTAGAATTTGAGATTATGCAGATTAAGGACAAACCATTGTCTATATATTATTAAATTTATTAAATAATGGCAGGATGTCAAAAGTGGAATTTTCCATTCACTTTTATTACTGGTATTGGTTTAGTAATGTATACGGCTTGGGATATATTATAATTTAAAGAAAGGATGAAGTGGCAGTAAGCCCAAAGGTAAAATATGAAAAAAAACATTTTAAGAAATTATTATTAATGGCACTTATGGCAGTAATGGCAGTAGGACTTATAGCGTGTGGTACTGATAAGTCTGATAATGAAAGTACTAAAGAAGAAAAGACAAGCGTGACAATCACTTCGCTTGATGCTTCAAAGAATGAAATTGAATTAGAAGTTCCTTATAATCCTAAGAGAATAGCAATTCTTGACCTTGCATGTTTAGATATTATAGATGAACTTGGCGTAGGTGACAGAGTAGTAGGAATGGCATCAACAAGTATTGATTACCTTGAAAAATATTCAAATGATGCATCAATTAAAAATCTTGGAACAATAAAAGAGGCTGATTTAGAAGCAGTTATGGAGTGTGAACCAGATATTATATTTATTGGTGGACGTTTATCAAAGAGCTATGATGCTTTAAGTGAAATAGCACCAGTAGTATATCTTGCAACAGATACTAATGAGGGACTTGTAAATAGCGTATCTAAAAATGCAAAGACAATAGCTTCAATATTCGGAATGGAAGATAAAGTTGATTCACTTATGTCTGATTTTGGAGCAAGAATAGATGCAATAAAGAAGATATCATCAGGAAAGACAGCATTAGTAGGTATGACAACAAGCGGAAGTTTTAATCTTCTTGGAAATGATGGAAGATGCTCTTTAATAGGTGTAGAAGCAGGTTTTAACAATCTTACAGCCGCAGGCTCAACATCAACACACGGCAATGAAACTTCATTTGAAACAGTAGTAAAGCAGAATCCTGATTATATATTTGTTATGGACAGAGATAGCGCAATATCAACAGCAGGTGCTAAGAATGCTAAAGAAATAGTGGAAAATGAACTTGTAAAGACAACAGATGCCTACAAAAACAACCATATAATATATCTTGAACATTCAAATGTATGGTACACAGCCGAAGGTGGAATACAGGCATTAGACATAATGCTTACAGACCTTGAAAAGGCTTAAAATAAATAGCTGGAATAAATAAATTCAAGTATTGAAATGATAAAAAAATAATAAAGAAAACCTAAAAAGAGTTTGTGCTAGATTGCCACCCGTACCAGTAGACAGGTGACATATCAAACACAAACTCCTTTTTTAATTAAAAATCTATCCACATAAAAAAACTGATATGGTATACTTATGAACAGGAAACAATTATAAGGAGACCACGAAAATGATATCAATCACCTTATGTATGATAGTAAAAAATGAACAGTCAATATTAGAACGCTGTCTTATTTCATACGCAGGAACTTATGATGAATTAATAATAGTAGACACTGGTTCGACTGATTCAACCAAAGATATAGCACATAAATACACAGATAAAGTATATGATTATAAATGGTGTGACGATTTTGCCGCTGCCAGAAATTACGCATTTTCATTAGCTTCCTGCGATTATATATTCAGTGCAGATGCAGATGAGATATTAGATGAACGCAATAATCAGGCATTAAAAGACCTGAAATCAATGCTTCTTCCAGAGATAGATATAGTACAGATGTATTATGTTAATGATAATGACTATAACTCTGTGTACAATGTACACAGAGAATTAAGGCCAAAGCTTTTTTAAGAGGTTAAGGCCTTTCGTATGGACATCACCAATTCATGAAACAGTAAGGCTTACACCTGTGGTATATGACAGTGATATAGAGATACTGCACAGACCAGTATCAGACCACAGCAGGAGGGATTTCTCTACATATATTAAAGCATTTGCCAGGGGAACACAGTTGGAGGACTATGTTATAACTATGTTATGCAAGGAGCTTTATATTTCTGGTTCAGATAAAGATTTTATGGATTTTAAAGATATATTTGCCGATATTCTTATTAATGAGAACAGAAGTGACGACATTCGACAGGAAGTGAACTGTGTACTTGTTAAAATATACCGCATAGCAGGTGATATGGGAGAATTCTTTAAGCTTGCTTTAAGGTGTGTTGCTGATAATCCAAGCTCAGAGATATGTTATGAACTTGGCAATTATTATTATGATATAAATGACTATGCAGAAGCGGCAATGTGGTATTATAATGCAATATATGAAACTTCAAGCGTATTAGATATTACAAGCGGAGGTAATAAGCCTTTGTATGCTCTTAGCAGATGTTATGACAAGCTTTCAGAAACATCAGAAGATATAGAACAGATAGCACAGTTCAGACAGATGGCGGAAGATTATAAGTATCAGGCAGAGCAATGGAAGCTTCCTGATGAGATAGTTTAAGAATGGAGATAAAGATGTACAACGAAAAGGATAATAATTCAAAAGGCACAGCAAATACAAGAACTAAGCTGTCCCCAATTGCAATTGTACTTATTGTAATAGCTGTAATTGCTCTTTTTCAGTTATTATAGCAGGAGCTGTAAGTTCTAATAATAAGAAAAGTGGGGATAATACTGTTGGAATGACATTGACAGAGAAGAATTTGAAACCACAGAATAATTCATCTAACAACAGTGTAGCTGACAGGTCACTTACTAAGGTTGAGATATTAATGGATGATACAGCTGTTGTTGTCGGCACAACATTTAAAGCAGCTGCAGTTGTAGAGCCGGAGAATACTGATAAGGCACTTGTGTGGTCAAGCAGTAATGAGGATATTATGAAGGTTGATTCAGATGGTGTTGTAACTGTTAATAATGTAGGTGTTGCGGCACTTACAGCGACAGTAGGAGATGTGTCAGATGCCGTAGCTATTGAGGGAATAAAGAGTGTATCAGCAGGTTCAGCCAATGGATATGTTGTATACACAGGTAATGGAAGCATTACGGGTTCTAATTCATCTAACAGCAGCTCATCAGGGACTTCTAATAGTGGCACATCAGGCAGAACGGGCTACTCATATAACAGTGAGGCAGGAAGCTATGATGATGGTAACAGCAGTGGTACAGATAATGGTAGTTCTGACGGAGGCTATATTGCAGATGATTCATCTAATAATTCAGATGGGTCTTATAACAATAATTCAGGCTCTAATTCATCGAATACCAATAGCACTAACACAGGAAGCAGCAGTTCATCAACTGGAAACAGTGACGGAATGAAGAGTACAGATCTGCCAGACATACTTGGTAATCCGGGATTTACAAGAGAATATTCTAATGTATACATATATACAGAAAATGATACTTATTATGGAGAAATAATAATACAGCCAGAAGTTTCTATTATATATATCAAGCAGAGAAGCGGTGGTTTTGACAGCAAGATTAATAGTGTATTAAGTGAGCTTCTCCCATCAGAATATAGTCAGGTATGGAGCAATTATCTTTCTGCTTCAAGTGACAGAACATTTACTGCTGAGGGAAGAAAAGTAAGAATTGTAACAGCAGCAGGCGGAGGACATTCGCAAATTGTAATATACAATTAATGTCAAATATGCTATATTTAATAAAATGCTGTTATATAACCAATAGCATATTTATGAAATGAATAATGAGGTGAAAGTTGTGCTTAATGAGAATAAAGTTAAGATGATGACTAAGATGGCTATATATGAAAAGAACGAGGGCAGGAAAATGCTTCGTACAGCGAAATATTTCAAAGGTGATTTCATTGCTTTCGGTATTTTAAAGACATTAATAACTACAACATTTGCATTTATGATAGTGGCAATTATGTATGTATTATGCAATGCAGAGGACTTGTTGAGAATATTAATTCAATGGACTATCTTGCATTTGGCAGGAGAGTGGCAATATACTATATAGGAATGTTAGTTATATTTACAGTAATAGCAGCTGTTGTATATAATGTCCAGTATGAACGTTCAAGAAAAGGTCTTAAGAAATATTTTTCAAGACTTAATAAGCTTGAAAGATTTTATAACAGCCAGAAGAAAAGAAAGTAAATATGGAGGATATAATGGCGGTTTTATTAGAACTCAAAGAGAATTTTAAAAGATTTTACAACAAATATGATATATATATTGTACCGGTGGCTAAGTTTATAGCAGCATTGGTTTCATTTCTTATGCTTAATGCCTCTATCGGCTATATGGATAAGCTTAATAGTCCTATAATAGCAGTATTAGTATCGGTTATATGTGCATTTCTGCCTAATGGCTTTACAATAGTAATGCTTTCGATATTTATGATTGCACACTTGTATGCAATATCAGTAGAATTTGCACTTATTGCATTGTGCGTAGTGCTTCTTATGTATCTGTTATATTTCAGATTTACACCAAAGCTTGGATATCTGCTAATATTAACAGTAATTATGTGTGGTTTTAAGATACCTTATGTTATACCGGTTGCTGTAGGTTTATGCTCATCATTTCTTGCGGCAATACCTGTAAGCTTTGGTGTAATAATTTATTATATAATTAATACAGCCAGTGCTTACGAAGCAGCAGTTACTAACAAATCTTTAACAGAGAGTATGTTACAGGTTTCTTATTTAATAGAAAGTCTTGTTAAGGACAAGCAGATGATAGTGTTAATTGCAGCACTTGCAGTTACAGTAATTGTTGTATACATAATAAGAAGACTTAAGATTGACTATGCATGGGGTTACGCTATAGGAATAGGAAGTGTATTACAGTTCATAATTCTTGTTGTATGCGAGATTGTATTTAAGACTGAATTTAATATAGTTCTTATTGTAATCGGAGTTATATTAGGTGCACTTGCAGGTTATATCTGTAATGTTATGTTCTTTGCAGTTGATTTCAGAAGAACAGAGTATGTACAGTATGAAGATGACGAATACTATTATTATGTAAAGGCTGTGCCTAAGATTAATGTAGCAGGTGAGGATGTAAAGGTTAAGCAGATTAATGCAAGAAAGACCAGAAAAGCCTCAGATATAAGTGATGTAAGACAGGCTAAATCAACAACTGCTGCCACAGAAGAAGACGAAGATATGATATTTTTTGATAAATAATAGTATGTTTATCATATAGAAATTAAAAGGGTGGTGAGAATGTGACTACATCAGGTAATCTGTTGCAGAATTATTTTTCAAGATTATATATACCAAGGATTACATGGACAGATATTATAGAGATAATTATTATTGCGGTTGTTCTTTATAATATTCTGTTATGGATAATGAATACTAAAGCGTGGGCTTTGCTTAAAGGAATTATAGTAGTAGGTTTATTCGCGGTAGTTGCATATCTGCTTAACTTAAAGACTATATTGTGGATAGCAGGAAAGACGATAAGTGTTGGAATTATAGCACTTGTTATTATATTCCAGCCTGAATTAAGAAGGGCGTTAGAGCAGTTAGGAAGGAAGAAATTTGTTCTTAATTTCCTGAATTTTGGTGATAACAGCAATAAAGATGAGCGTTTTAGTGTTAAGACAGCTGACGAAATTGTTGATGCGTGCTACAGGATGGGAGCGGTAAGGACAGGTGCATTGATAGTTATAGAACAGGATATGCTTCTGGAAGAGTATATAAAGACAGGAATACCTGTAGATGGTATTGTCACAAGCCAGCTTCTTATTAATATATTTGAGCATAATACACCGCTTCACGATGGTGCAGTTATAGTTAGGGGTAACAGGGTTGTTGCAGCTACCTGTTATCTTCCACTTACAGATAATGTTAATCTTAGCAAGGCTTTAGGAACAAGACACCGTGCCGGAGTCGGAATAAGCGAAGCTACAGACAGTATGACAATTATTGTATCAGAGGAAACGGGTAAGGTTTCCGTAGCTTTTGGTGGTGAATTAATACACGATATTGATGCAGATTCTTTAAAGAATAAACTGGAATATATCCGTAGAAAGAATATAGATGTTAAGTCTTTCAGGATATGGAGAGGCAGGTTGAAGCATGAAAGAGAAGATATTTAAGAATTTCAGCCTGAAGTTATTATCCGCTGTATTTGCAGTTGTTCTATGGACAGTTATTGTTAATATATATGACCCTCACACGAGTTATACATTCAGTAATATAACTGTACAGCTTATTAATACACAGAGCCTTACAGACAAAGATTACAGTTATGAAGTTGTTGATGGCGGCAAGATTTCAGTTACAGTAAGCGGTCCAAAGAGTGTCGTAACAGACCTTAAGACAAGTGATATAAGTGCAACCGCAGATTTGAGTAAGGTTACTGCATTTACAGATTATGTAGATATACAGGTTCAGGTAATTAAAGATGGACAGGTTCTTAATAATGTAGAGGCTGTTCCAAGAACATCAGCACTTAAGCTAAGCATAGAGAACAGGGATACCAAGACTTTGTCATTAGATGTTAACACGACAGGTTCTACAGCTTCAGGATATACGGTTGCTTCGACAAGTTCATCACCAACATATATCAAAGTTACAGGTCCTACATCTTTACTTGAGAGTGTAGCAGCATTATCAGTAAATGTAGATGTATCAGGTGCTAAGGAAGACATAAGCACAAGTGCAGATGTTAAGATGTTAGATGAAGATGGTAATGAAATAGTAAATGATGCACTTGAACTGTCATGTACTAAAGCAGATATCAATGTTGATATAGCAAGAATGAAGACGGTGTCAATAACAGCAAAGACAAGTGGAACGCCGGCAGACGGATATATTATAACAGATACAATATTAAGCCAGGCATCTGCGGTTATAACAGGTTCAGATGATTTGCTGGGTAAAGTAGATACAATAACAATTCCATCGCAGAATATTAATGCTGATGGATTGAGTGCTGATAAGACATATACTTTCAGATTATCAGATTATGTTCCATCAGGAATTAAATTTGTATCTGACAGCAGTCTTACTGTTACAGTTAAGATAGCACAGAAGGCTACAAAGCAGATAAGTCTTTCAGCTTCAGAGATAACACTTAATAATATACAGACAGGGTTTAATGCACAGGTAATGCAGGGTATTACATTTACTGTAACAGGTAATGATAATGTGTTATCGGCTGTCAGTGCATCAGATGTAAAGGCAGGCATTGACCTTAAGAATCTTGGGGCAGGAACTCATAATGTCACAGTGGCGTTATCACTGCCTGATGGAATAACTGTAGTAGGTAATGTTACTGTTAATGTTACAATAACGGCAATACAGCAGGAAACAACTACAGAGAGTACCAAAGCGACAGAAAGCACTACATCGGCGACAAGGTAATTTGTTAAGAACTGCCATTTAAGGAGGGATTATAATGGTAAAGGAGAATATAATTGTCACAAGCCAGCTTGGAATACATCTTCGTCCAGCGGGTGCTATGTGTGATGCGGCAATTAAATTTGATTCTAATATATCATTTGAATATGCAGAGGGTAAGACAGCCAATGCAAAGAGTGTAATATCAATACTTGCATCAGGTGTTAAATGTGGAGATGAGATAACTTTAATAGCTGATGGAAGCGATGAAGAAGAAGCGTTAAAGACAGTATCAGAAAAGTTTAAAGAAGCTCTTAAAGATTGATTTAATCTACGGATTGAATTATAATTAAATAAAATGATGTAGCAATACGTGTACATCAGTCAGGGAAAAATACCATTTTCCCCGACATTATTAAATAACAAGGAAAGAGGTACAGAGTATGGGTTATATGGAAGTCTATAAGTCTTGGTGTGACAATATGTATTTTGATGAAGCAACAAGAGATGAACTTAAGTCGATCGCTAATGATGAGAAGGAGATTGAAGACAGATTTTACAAAGATCTTGAATTCGGAACAGGAGGCTTAAGAGGTGTAATTGGCAATGGTACTAATAGAATGAACATTTACACTGTAAGAAAGGCAACACAGGGACTTGCTAATTTTATTATTAAGGAAGGTGCAGCAGACAGAGGTGTAGCTATTGCATTTGACTCAAGAAGAATGTCACCTGAATTTGCTGATGAAGCAGCACTTTGTCTTAATGCTAACGGAATTAAGGCATATATATTCCCTTCACTTCGTCCAACACCAGAATTATCATTTGCATTAAGAGACCTTAACTGCATAGCTGGTATTGTAGTAACAGCAAGCCACAACCCACCAGAATACAACGGATATAAGGTGTACTGGGAAGATGGTGCACAGATTACAGCACCTAAGGATTCACAGATTATATCAGAAGTTAAGGCTGTAACAGATTACAATACAGTTAAGACTATGGATAAAGATGAAGCTAAGGCTTGCGGTCTTTACAATGTGATCGGATACTATATGGATGACAGATATATGGCGCATTAAAGAAGATGAGTATTAATGGAGATATCATTAAGAAAGTAGCGGATGATATTAAGATTGTATACACACCATTCCATGGTACAGGTAATATTCCAGTAAGAAGAGTTCTTAAGGAATTAGGCTTTAAGCACGTATATGTTGTTCCAGAACAGGAAAAGCCAGACCCAGATTTTACAACGCTTGAATATCCTAACCCAGAAGATCCTAAGGCATTCACATTAGCATTAAAGCTTGCTAAGGAAGTTGATGCAGATATCGTTCTTGCAACAGATCCGGATGCTGACAGACTTGGTGTATATTCTAAGGATACTAAGACAGGTGAATACCAGTCATTTACAGGTAATATGTCTGCTATGCTTATTGCAGAATATATCCTTTCACAAAGACAGGAAAAGGGACTTCTTCATAAGAACGGAGCATTTGTTAAGACAATAGTTTCAACTAATATGGCTGACAGCATTGCTAAGGAATATAACCTTAAGCTTATTGAAGTTCTTACAGGCTTTAAGTTCATCGGTGAGCAGATTAAGTTCTTTGAACAGCAGCATACATATGAATATGAATTTGGTTTTGAGGAAAGCTATGGCTGTCTTGTAGGAACACACGCAAGAGATAAAGATGCCGTCGTTGCAGTTATGGCACTTTGTGAAGCAGCAGCTTACTATAAGAATAAAGGTCTTACTTTATGGGATCAGATGATTAACATCTATGAGAAGTATGGCTACTATAAAGAAGGACAGGTTGCTATCACAATGAAGGGTGCTGAGGGTGCTGGAAAGATTGCTAAGATGATGGATGACCTTAGAAATAATACACCATCTAAGATTGGTAACTGGACAGTTCTTGAAGCAAGAGATTATAAGAAGGACGAATGTGTCAATATGGTTACAGGCGATAAGCATAGCACAGGACTTCTAACTCTAATGTACTTTATTATGATTTATCAGACAACGCATGGTGCTGTGCAAGGCATCTGGTACAGAGCCTAAGATTAAGTTCTATATGGGCGTTAAGGGCAGCAGCATAGAAGATGCAGCAGCTAAAGAAGAAGCTTTAAAGAAAGCTGTTATGGAGCTTGTTGGGCAGTAATCAGTAAGTATTATTTGATGGATATGTTTTACATAGCATAATTATATAAGTTCAGATTTTCTTAACAAGTAATACACAATATGAACACATTTCGTGAATATACTAACAGTATCAACAACGAAATGTGTTCATTTTCGTTGAAATGACATAAGTGAGGAGTGTTTGGATATGTATAATAATGAAGATAACGATTATATGAACAATAATTCTGATAATAATTCTAGGAATTATGAGAATGTAGAGCCTGATAATAATCAGAGTACAGGAACAACTGGATATACAACATACAGCCATAACACAGGTTATAATCAGAACAGTGCAGGTGGTGCTGGTATGAATAATGGACAGAACCAGTATTCTAACGGAAGTAATAATTATGGCTATAATGGTTATGGATATAATCAGGGTGGTATGAATAATTCACAGTATGGTGCTAATACATCATACAATAGCACAGGAACTAATGCCGGATATAATAACACAGCATATAATAATGGTGCTAATACAGGCTTTCATAATGCATCAGATAACAGTAATTCAACCTATAGATATTCATATGTTAATAATAATATAGGCAGTGATCAGAATAATTCTTATAGGAATGCACAGAGAGCGGCTAAGCAGGCTAAGAAGGAAGCAAGAAAGAAGTCATTTAACAATTGGTTTTCTAAGAATTCCACGGCTAAGAAGTATATAAGTGGTGTGCTTGCAGCAGTGGTATTTGGTGTTGTAGCTGGTTCAGCAATGTATGGAACTTATCATATTGAGAAGAAATATTTAGGTGGTAATGATACTAAGAACTATACAATTTCAACTGTGACAAGCAATATTGATAAAGTTACAAGCGATGATATTAATGCTAATGGAGATACTAATCTTTCACAATATTCATCAATGAATGTAGAAAGTGTGGCACAGGCAGCACTTCCGGCTATGGTTGCCCTTAATGGTACAACTACAGTAAGCAGTTCATCTTCAATGTATGGCTGGGGACAGCAGCAGTACGAGGCTTCAACAAGTGGAACTGGTATTATTGTTGGTAAGAATGATACAGAGCTTCTTATTGTAACTAATGCACATGTTGTAGATAATGTATCAAACTTAAAATGTGTATTTGTGGATGACCAGTCAGTAAGTGCAACGGTAAAGGGTTCTAAGTCAGATCAGGATATAGCAGTAGTTGCTGTATCATTATCAGATATTCCGTCTGACACAATAAGTAAAATAGCTATTGCAGAACTTGCAGATTCTGATACAATTGCAGTAAGGCCAGCAGGTAGTGGCAATTGGTAATGCACTTGGAGAAGGACAGTCAGTTACTAATGGTATTATAAGTGCCCTTGACAGATCAATAACAGTTAACAATGTTACATTTTCAGGACTTATAATGACTAACGCAGCTATTAACTCAGGTAATAGTGGTGGAGCACTTCTTAATGCAAGCGGCAAGGTAATTGCTATTAACTTTGCTAAGACATCATCAGATGGTGTTGAGGGTATGGCATATTCAATACCTGTATCTAATGTTAAGGAACTTATAAGCTCACTTATGAGCAAGCAGACAAGACAGAAGGTAGATTCAGATAATGCTGGATATCTTGGTATTGTTGCTATAGATATAACAAGCACATATGCTTCTATGTATGGTTACCCACAGGGTATAATGGTTCGTACAGTAGCATCTGGCTCAGCAGCAGAGAAGGCAGGACTTTCAGCTTACGATATAATTGTCGGTTTTGATGACCAGTCAATATCAACAATGTCAGGCTTACAGTCACTTCTGCAGTATTATTCAGCAGGAGAGACAGTAAAGGTTGACTACTATCATCTTGAAGGTAGTGAATATGTACTAAAGAGTGTGGAGGTTACATTAGGAAAGAAGAACTAATAAGCCTCGTAACACAGAATTGAGGATTAAATGAGTAACAACGATAATAATAATGAGAACAATACAACTGCTAACACAGATGAATACGAAAAGGTGTGTTATATATGCAGAAGGTCAGAGTCTAAGGCTGGTAAAATGATTAATATGCCAGGTGGTTTATGTGTATGTGCAGATTGTATGCAGAAGACCTTTGATACAATTAATAACAGTGATATCAATTATGATGACCTTATGAATAATATGCCTAATATGGGAATGTTCGGCGGCTTTAATATGATGGGTAATGACATTTCCAACAGGCAGAAAGTCAAGAAAAAGAAAGAAGATAATAACAAGCCTACAGATAAGGAAAAGGACGATACACTTGATTTGGATAATCTTCCAGCACCTCATCAGATAAAGGCAATGTTAGATGAATATGTAATAGGTCAGGACTATGCCAAGAAGGTTATGTCAGTTGCTGTATACAATCATTATAAGAGAGTTGCCACAGGAACTATGGACGATATTGAGATTGAAAAGTCTAATATGCTTATGATAGGACCTACAGGAAGCGGAAAGACTTATCTTGTAAAGACACTGGCAAGACTTTTAAAAGTACCTCTTGCAATTACAGATGCTACTTCACTTACCGAAGCTGGCTATATAGGTGATGATATAGAGAGCGTTGTATCAAAGCTTTTACAGGCAGCAGATAATGACGTGGAGAAGGCAGAAAGAGGCATTATATTTATTGATGAGATAGATAAGATTGCCAAGAAGAAAGAAACAAGAAGCCGTGATGTAAGCGGTGAATCTGTACAGCAGGGAATGTTAAAGCTTCTTGAGGGAAGTGATATAGAAGTTCCAGTAGGTGCTACAAGCAAAAATGCTATGGTTCCGCAGGTTACAGTTAACACACGCAACATATTATTTATATGCGGTGGTGCATTTCCAGACCTTGAGAATATAATAAAGGCAAGACTTAATAAGCAGTCATCAATAGGTTTTAACTCAGACCTTAAAGATAAATATGATAATGACAAGAATATATTATCAAAGGTTGAATTAGAGGATTTAAGGGAATTTGGTATGATTCCTGAATTCTTAGGACGACTTCCTATAGTATTCTCTTTAGAGGGTCTTACAGAGGATATGCTTGTTAAGATTATGAAAGAGCCTAAGAATGCAATACTTAAGCAGTATCAGAAGTTATTAGAACTTGATGAGGTTAAGCTTGAATTTGATGATGATGCTTTAAGACAGATTGCAAAGAAAGCTATGGAAAAAGATACAGGAGCAAGAGCATTAAGGTCTATAATAGAAGAATATATGCTTGATATAATGTATGAAATTCCTAAAGATGATAATATCGGAAGTGTCACAATAACAGCAGATTACATCGAGAAGAAGGGCACACCGCTTATTATGATGCGTGGACAGGAAAGACTTCCAATGAATAATGCAGAAGCTTAATGCTGTCAGTTTCACAAGCCATTATGCACAAGATATTCTGCTGATGTTATTTTGCAGAAGTTATTATGTATATGTCAGTATGTCAGTATATTAGTATTATTATAAAATATTAATCATATAATGTCCTTAAAGATTATCTTTAAGGACATTTTTTTATGCCTTTATGCAGTGAAATGATAACAGATGAGGATATATATGATTATATAGTTGTCAATCTTCCGGGAATTAATAAGATGCTTCAAAGCAACCCTGATGTATGTATACAGAAGGTTGATGACCAATGGCTTGTTGCACATAGCAGGCTTCCGGATGACAGGGATTTTAATATAAGTGACTTGGGATATTATACAATTCCCAAGTTGTATGGGCTTATGGATACATCAAGCATTGATGCGGTAAATGCCACCAACATAACAAGCCAGCCTTTTTTAAATTCAAAAGGGCAGGGTGTTATCGTGGGGATAATAGACACAGGAATTGATTATCTTAGTGAGAACTTCTGTGATACGGCTGGTAATACGCGTATTATGGCTATATGGGATCAGACCCTTGAGTACAGGCAGAATTTATATGTTAATTATGGTCGTATATATGAACAGGCAGAGATTAATACAGCACTTGAAGCATACCGCAATGGACTAAATCCTTACGATTATGTGGGAACAACCGATATTACAGGGCACGGAACATTTATGGCTGGAGTAATTGCTTCAAGAAAAATTGATGATTACATAGGTGTTGCACCAGAGGCAAGCATAGTATGTGTAAAATTAAAAAATGCAAAGAAATATTTAAGGGATTACTTCTACATAAGGGATGATGCAGTGTGTTTTGAGGAAACGGATATTATGCTTGCCGCAAGATTTCTAAAGGATTATGCAGGGTTAAAGAAAATGCCTCTTGTCATATATATGGGACTGGGTAGTGGTCTGGGCTCAAGAACAGGCGGAAGTCCTTTATCAAATGTTCTTGATTCACTTACAATGCACGTTAATACATGTGTTGTTGTTCCTGCTGGCAATGAGGCAGTCAAAAGGACACATTTTAGCGGTTACGCTTCTGTTGTTCCTGAATATAAGGAAATGGAGATAAATGTTGAGAGGCGTGGAAAAGGCTTTGTGCTTGAAATATGGGCAAAAAGTCTTGATGTACTGTCGGTATCAATAATATCACCGACAGGCGAGATTATTCCAAGAATACCAGCAAGGATAGGCTCAAGTACACAATATTCATTTCTTTTGGAGAATTCAAGGATATATGTTGATTACCAGATTACAGAAACTGTTGCAGGGCAGGAAGTTATATTTATGAGATTTGAACGTCCGGCAGAGGGACTGTGGAAGATAGATGTATATAGTCTTACTAATCTTCCTGGATATTTTAATGCGTGGATAACTTTAAAAGAGCTTATGGACTGTGATGCCTATTTTCTTAATTCAGATGCTGATGTAACGCTTGTAGAGCCTGCCAGCGGTTTAAGGCTTATTACTGTTGGTGCATATAATCATAATACCAACGGAAGCGACGTGAACAGCAGCAGGGGTTATACGGCGGATAACAGGGTTAAGCCTGATATAGCAGCACCAGGAGTTAATGTGTATGGTGTTGGAGGCGTAAGAGGCTATACAGTTAGATCAGGAACAAGCATTGCTGCGGCACACGTTGCAGGGGCAGCGGCATTATTTTTTAGCTGGGGAGTTACTAACAATAACAGATCAGTTATAAGTAATAGCGAGATTAAGTCATATATAATAAGGGGAGCAGACCGACCGGGGGATATTGCTTATCCAAATGTTGAATATGGCTATGGCAGATTGAATATAGCAGGTGCATTTGACCAGATGAGGATAAGTTAATAAAAGCTTAAGGCTTAGCTTATTGTAATTATTAAGTACATATGATAAAGTGATTATGTATGCGGATATATTGTCAGGAATTGCAGGGTGATGTAATAGTGAAGCAAGGCATATGTAAGGGAAGTATCCCCGACACCTATATAAGAATTATAAAGGACAGGTATTTAACAATGAAATATAAAGCGATTGCACTCGATCTTGACGGAACACTCACAGACCATAATAAGAAGCTTCCGGAGGCTAATAAGGAGGCTGTATGGGCTGCAATTGATAAAGATGTTACAGTTATATTGGCTTCGGGACGTCCATTATTTGGGATAACACCGATAGCAGATGAGCTTGAGTTAGATAAGAGAGGCGGATATATATTAGCTTACAATGGTGGTGAGATAATTAACTGCCTGAATGGAGATGTAATTGTAAGCCACGAGCTTCCAAGGCAGTGTATAGACGATATATGTGATTATGCAAGAGCTAATGATGTGTATGCACTTACATATTCGGACGGAAAGATAGCAGCAGAGAGTGATGATGATGAGTATGTGTTAAAAGAAGCATTTTGCAATAATACAACAATAATTAAGACAGATGATTTAAAGAAATATGTAGATTATCCAGTTAATAAGTTCCTTGTTGTAGGAAGACACGATAAGCTTGTGCCAGTGCAGGAAGCTTTATTAGAGCATTATTCTGACGTGCTTGATGCATTTTATTCAGAAGATTATTTCCTTGAGGTAGTACCAAAGGGGGTTGCCAAAGATAAATCATTACAGCAGTTATTAGGTAAGCTGTCTATCAAAGAAGATGAGCTTATAGCCTGTGGAGATGGAATGAATGATATACCAATGTTAAAGATAGCAGGTGTTGCGGCTGTTATGGATAATGCGTATGAAGAAGTGAAAAAAGTATGCAGACTATATCGCACCATCTAATGATGAATCGGGAGTTGCTGATATAATTAAAAGATTTATATTAAATGCTTAGAGTGATTAAGTGATAAATAATTATGGAGATTGACAATGGGAAGAGATAATGTTCAGAATGAAGAAATAGAAATTGATATTGGACATATTTTATCTATATTATGGGATAAGATAATGGTTATTTGCAACAGGCATAATAGTGGGACTTGGTGCATTTCTTGTGGCAAAGTTTTTTATAACACCACAGTATGAGTCAGAAACCAAGCTGTATGTATTAAACAGAGCTAACGACAGTGCGACTACTTTATCAGATGTCCAGTTATCTACACAGCTTACGAAAGATTATAAGATACTTGTAACAAGTGCTCGGTTATGAATGAAGTTATCAAGGAATTAAAAGCTTGATATGAAAGCCTCACAGCTTGCTTCAAAGCATATCTGTTGATACACCTTCGGATACACGTGTATTGCAGATAACAGTTGTTAGTGATGATCCTTATCAGGCTAAGAAGATAGCTGACTGCGTGGCTAAAGTATCATCACAGAAGATATGTGATATTATGAAGATTGAACAGGTAAATGTTATTGAGGAAGGCTCATTATCAGAGATACCAGCATTTGCTGTTGTCAGAAATGGACAATTATAGGTGCTCTTGCAGGTATTGTGCTGTCAGCGGCGGTTATAGTAATAAAGTCAATGTTAGATGATACTGTAAAGACTACAGAAGATGTGGAGAAATATTTTGACCTCAGTACACTTGCAGTTATTCCAATTTCAGAAGAAATGGATGATGGCTTGCCAAAGAACAAGAAAAGAGCAGGAAGAACAAAGAACAAGAATAAAAGTAAAAGTCAGGTGAAAAGATAATAT